>Ga0214542_1006088_pt1 | contig 22328 bp, 13 predicted proteins | sample CNSS1metaG_FD_160096 | JGI IMG/M metagenome (GOLD analysis project Ga0214542, IMG submission 160096) | Root nodule microbial communities from cowpea collected in UCLA plant growth center, Los Angeles, California, USA - CNSS1 | ecosystem: Host-associated > Plants > Roots > Nodule | place: USA...
TGGCTGAACATTATACTTCATCAGAGGATGAAGCACCTACTAAGAGACCCACCAAAGGAGCCACTAGGTTGAGAGAGCTCTTAATTAGAAGAGCTAAAGGTCAGAAAACACATGTTGATATTAACATCGACACTGGTGAGCCTAGTGGTCGTTCTAGGGACGTCTTCAAAAGCTATTTAGGAATGTTGGCACGAGAGAGAATATCAATCCTTACGTCATCTTTTGATCATGTCACTAAAGCTGATCGGGAAATGATATGGCAAGATTTATTGGTAACTAATATTAATGTTATTAACGTTATACTTTGATTTTGTTGATAATATGATAAATATTGTTGATGACATTTTCTATATTGCAGCTAACATTTGATATTCCAAATGTGCCGACGCTAAGACAAAAATGTTTGCCATCAGTGGCTGAGAAATTTCGTGGTTTTAAGACCAAGTTGACGTCTAGGTATGTCTTTGGACATAAAAAGAATGAAAATCCATTGTTGAAATACACTTGGATTGATGAAGACACATGGCGTCAGTTTCTTGAGCTTCGGACATCTGAGGGATGGCAGGTATGTTTATTTGAAATCATCAATAGCACAATTGATAATTATGCAAAATTTTAACTAATTCATAAAGTGGGTTTTATATGTTACAGGTAAAGAGGAAAAAGGCTCAAAGCATAAGTGCTCAAAATAAAAACCCGCACATATTATCTCGTGGTGGGTATAGAAAACTTGAAGAGAAGATAATGACAGAAAAGAAAAAATCTAGGCCCCCACCTTCTGAGGGTGAAGATACTGAGCCTCCTTCACCACCATCACGTCATCAGAAGTGGAAGTTAGCCCGTTTACGCTCATCAGGCAACTACACTTCTGACTCTGCACGAGAAATCTCTGAGAAAATTGTAAGATACAATTCTTATCTAAATTGCTCGTTCATGTTTTATATTGTATTTTGATTTATAAATGTTTTTGTTACCTTGTAGGATTCGTTGGTTGAGCAGACCTCCCAAGGAGGATTCATTCCAGAAGGTCGTCATGACATACTTGCTGCTGCAATTGGACGACCTGAGCACCCTGGACGTGTGCGTGGTGCTGGATCAGGAGTCGGCATACGCCAATTTTTTGGTTCCTCCTCTCGTCAGTCTTCATGCAGTCATGGTGCTGATTATGAACAAAGACTAAAGGAAATGATCACGGCGCAAGTGAGAGAAGAACTAATGCGCCAATTTGAGCATTATGGCATTCGTTCGCCAGTGGATCATCCGCCAGAACTAGACCCATTTGTGCCTCCCACGGGTAAATTTGTTTTCTATAAGTTATGAATTGAATAAATGATATTTAATAAAGTAATTGAATAACATTAATAAATCGTTGGCTCTAACAGGTAGAAGCGGAAAGGGGAGTTGTTCAGCTCCACCCGGGGATGACATGGATGACACTCATCCATGTCAGCTATATATTTGGGATGGTACAAAGAAGACACTAGTGGCTCGTGGAAAAGTATTTGAGGCAGCCACAGTTCTTCATGGCATGGAGTTATCAAAGGATGAGGTTAAGGTCACGGTAGAGGAGGTTCTCATGCTGTATGCTTTAGTTCCTATGCCAACAGATGAGGTGTATACTGTGGCACAGGCATTCAAGTGTTTCCTCGCCTGGCCTAGAGATTTGGTTGATACTGACCCCCGGTACAGACTCTTAAACCCACAAATATACTACATTTTTAAGTTTACATGTTTATTATATTCAAACTTAAATTATATTCCATTTTAACTGAAATTACATCAATATAGGGAAAACCTCAATCAAAGAAGATTCTTCTCTCTTTGGACGATCCTCTTGGTGCATTGCTCCAACTTGCAGAAATCATAGTTGATAAGCCGATGAAAGTTCCTTGGGATGCTAACATTTTTGGGAGAGATCTTGACATCCCACTTTACTTACATTCCCAAGATGTCTTGGAGCTTGCACGGGGACAAGAGGAACTCAATATTACCATTATTCAGTTATGGATGATGTAAGTCTTTTAGTCGTTATATATAGTTATTTGATATATTTATCTATTTACTTATATCAAATCAATTTTTGGTTTAGGTATTTGTCTGGTGTCATTGAAACTATGGGGTTAAATGATCTATATGGGTTTATAGACCCCCAACTCACCCATGAAGGCAACAAGTTTGATGACATCCAAGCATATGTGACCAAATGCTTTCAACGTGGAAAAGAAATTTATTTTGTCTCTTATGTTGCTGGGTAAGTCATTTTTGTTAACTTATGAATATAATCAGTCATTTTAATGCATAACAATGAATTTATTTTCTTATCAAGCGTCATTGGCAGTTACTTGTGGTTTCCCTAAGGGAGAACCTTGTTGTGTGGTTTTCCTCTTTGCATCGCCCTCCCCCCAACCATCTTAGACAAGTGATAGATTGGTAAGAACCTCAATATCAATCTTATGAATATGACAAGTTATATAAAAATATTCTAACTTATTCCCTATATCATAGTTCAATTGTTGCACATAACATGTTAGGGAGATCAACGGCTAAGACAAAAGGTCTTGTATGGTGTTCTCTCCAGGTTTGATATTTCTATCCATATCTTCATAATTGTTTGCTTGATTTTCTTCCTTAATTAATTGTAACGTTGTTAATATAATGTAGTGTAATAGACAAACCGGCTCATATGAGTGCGGTTACTATATAATGCAATGGATGACAACCACTGTGCGTGCTCGTATTACAACAAATTGGGAAACGGTAATATATATTTGAATTAAAACGAATACTTTGCAATATTTCCTTTTTATACTAACTTAACTTAATCTATTATTTTGTAGACATTCAAGAGTCCTGCAGCAATTCCCGCAAAGTCTATCAAGTTTGGTAGGATAGCATATGCCAAATATATAATTGAAATGTACAATACTATTGATTAGGACATGTATCTTAATTGTAAATGATTTGTAATTGTCTTTTAAATGAATTTGAATTGTGGATGTGTTATAAAATATTATATTATGGTCTATTCTGGTCTGTGCTGGGTGCTGAACAAAATTTGTAGGTTTAAATGTGGGAATAACATCAAAACAAAAACTGCATTAAAAAAAACAACATATTAGGCCTCGGTTCATACCAGAACCGAAGCAAAAAGCGTACTTTTGGCCTCGGGTGCAACCAAAACCGAGGCCAAAGGGGATCAAATTTAAACAAAAAAAAGCACATATGGCCTCGGGTGCAACCAAAACCGAGGCCAAAAGGGGATCGAATTTAAAAAAAAAAAAGAAGTACATATGGCCTCGGGTGCAACGTAAACCGAAGCCAAAAGAAGCATATATGGCCTCGGGTGTAGTCAAAACCGAGGCCAAAAGGTTGGGGTTGATGGCCTTGGGTTCCACCGAACCGAGGCAGAATGAGGCTCTATGGCTTCGGTTCTTAACCGAGGCCAAAAGCCTCGCCCCAATATGCTTCGGTTCCAGAACCGATGCAGAATATAAAAAACAACCGCTGCCAAAGCCCCTTCCTGCACTGGTGAGTGTACTTTTAGGCTGTGATGAAGGATTGTTATGAAATTTTATAAAGAATTGGGTAAATTTATAGGCATGTGATATGAAACGAAAAATGATATTTTTAGGTTACTAGAGATTATGTCTTTCATGGTTGAGTTCAAACTCGATTAAACTTGAATTGTAATGTTTTGGTTGAAGTCAAAGGTTAATTACATGACTCAAGGATAATTGAGGTTGCTTTGAATTATTATGTATTAATAGAAAACATCACTTGTGGGTGTGAGGTCAAGGATGGCAATAGGATAGGGCGGGGTCGGGTTTCGCAATTCCATATTCATCTCCGTAGAAAAAATTCATCCACATTCCCATACCCAAATCCAACTATCAAACTTGTATAATCTCATACTCATAACCGTAATTGTTTTCTTACTACTTCAATATTAATTTTAATTAATTTTTATAAAATAATAAAAATTACGATAAAGGAAACATAATATTATCAAATATTCAATATTAGGAGGATGATTGTTTCTTCGATATCAAATACTTTGAAATAAATTATAATTGTTTATATTTTAAATTAGAATACAAAATAAAATTTCATGAAAACTAAAACATTTATTAAATTTGCAAACATTAATAAAACCTACTTGATAAAATTTAAAAATATTTTAAAAAAACATAAAAGGAAAAAAAAATTCAAATTAAAATATATTTTAAATGTTTGTTTAGTTCAATTTTTTAAATTCTAATGGCTCTATTTTTAATACACTAATAAAAGTTATAATACATCACTTGATCAAAATGACGCAAAGAACAAATAATAAACATAATAATAAATTTTTGACATAGATCTTGTATCTTTTGAACTCCAATATATGTTGGATGGTTATAAAAAAAATATTCATAGAAATTACATTAAAGTTTTATATTATGGTAAACAAAATTTATTTATACAATTATAGTGAAAAAATTATAGTGTGATTGATAATGAGTTGGCAAATAAAAAATAATTACAACAAATAAAAATATTAAAAAATTAACAAATGTGTATCTTAGAAAAAATTTGAGAGGCTATTGAAAGAAATCGCACAAAGAAAAACAAATGTATAATTAAGGGTATGATAAGATGAAAAATACCTTAGAGATCTAAGAAAATTTTTCAAATATCAACATATATACTAATGGTTGAGAAATAATGGAAATTGTTTTAGTGAAACAAAAAAGTTCTTCAAATGAAACAAAAATGAATAATAATAAGTAAAGAATTTTATTTTTATATTACCTTGTAAATGAAATGTTTATGCTATTAAACATTTAAATTGAGTGTATTAAACATTATCATGTGAAAGAAAAATATACAATAAATATAAATATTAAAAAATAATATAAATATTCAAATGTGAGACATAATTTTTTTTTAATTCACATACATCATTTTAACATAATTACATAAAGGTTATAATAAGATGAAAAATATATTGGAGATACGACAGAGTTTCATGATAAACTAAATAATTAGAAGAAATAATCAACCATGTGATCCTAATTACGAGGAGCAACAACATAAAAAAGATTGTGACAAACACCATAAAAACGTTAAGTATCATTGGTATATAACAATTTGGCCTGTTCATAGACTTGAGACCATGCACCGTAAGCCCGAAACATTTGTTTTAAAGAGGATTGGATCATTTTCTAGAGAACCACAAGAAACTCCTTTCCATTAAATAATTGACATTGAAATTGTTAAAATTAATAAAAAAGAATTAAAAAATATATATTATTCTTGTCAACTCGATAATAAGCCATTTTATTTCCTAAACTTGAATAATATATATTTTTTAAAACAAAAAATATATATTCAACTTTTTGAATTATGTTACAATTAATCTACTATCAAAACAAAAATTAAACCATAATCTAATTAATAGTTTTGTAAAAAGTTTTAGTTCCTCGTCAAGATAAATGCAAATGAACTTTCGAGACTCGTAAATCGAAAAGTAATAAAAAACAAAATTTGATAAAAAGAAATGCATTTCTAATTCTAATACAAATCCAAAATAGAATAAAAAAAACAACATTATTAGAAAGAAAAAATATACTAACAAAAAATAGGGATGAAAATATTGGTACACACGACAATATGATAATTAAGGAATATAATCTACCAAAACCCTAATAAAAAGACTCTTAGCTCTTAGAAGAGAAGAAAATAAAGAGAGATAATAGAAGTCACAAAGAGATCAAATTATTTAAAATTATAAAAGAAGAACATGGAATCCAGATTGATCATGAGAGAATAAAGATAAACTAATCATTCTTTTTTTTGTAAAAAAAATTATAATTTACTAAATCAAGGTTTTAACTCATTAATTATCATTTTTAATACCAATAAAAATTAACAAACACTAGTAATAATTTAATTAAATTTTATTCTCAAACATAAACTTATAATTAATTTAATAAAGTTATATTAGTAATAAAATATTTTTTTGAGGTCTTTTTTTCTTTTTAAACACCATTTTATAATTAAATTAATAGACATATATTAGTACAAAAAAAATTGAGATCTTCTGTTCCTAGAGATCACGTGCTTTACTTGCTTTTTTCTTGAGTCGATCTTGCATGTTGGTGTTAATCTTGGTGGTTTTGTTGTTGGTTACTTTGTTATAGTTACTCTTAGTCTTCTTGAGGTTGTTTTTGTTGTTGTTGATTGTAATTGGGTACTTAAAAACCCATTATCCTCCCTATAACGAACTTCTTGTTTTAGTTATGCTGAATCATAAGAGAGACTTGAACTTCCTTAATACGTGACCTTGTCTCCATATTAAAAAGCATGGACAAGTTTCCGACCTTGTAGATTTGATCTCTTTTCTTTTCACCTACAATAAAAATAAAATAAAACACACACACACACATATATATATATATATATATATATATATATATATATATATATATATATATAACTTTTATGTACTTTCAAATGAGCGAAGAGAAAATATTGATAGTGTCACTCGTTACGTTAACTTTAATGTACAACAGGAATAAATTATCTATTCAATACATCTTTTTAAATAAATGTACACTAAGACAGTGCTTTGCTTATCTTATTGCTACATTTTCCTTAAAAAAAAAAGGAAAAACTGGACCAAAACACTTTTTTCTATAAAAAGTTTCTTAAAATGCATAAACAACTTTTATTAAAAGATAAAAAACCATAAAAATAAGAAACTATTAAAACTCAGTGTTTGACTGAATGATGGGTTATTACCCATGATTTGATTATCCTATTGCCATTTCTTTTACAATAAGGATGATGAAAATTAATTTTAGAATGTCATATAAATTATCGCCAAATTCCGCTGTAATTCATTCGATTTATTTTATTGAGTTGTAATTTGTTATTAAACACGTTGATTTCTCGTCTAGGGACGTAAAAAAAATCTGTATTTACAGATATCTGTAGATAAAATTCACAATAAATTGAAAATAGATATTATAAATAGATATCTGCAGATAACGGATACGGAGATTTTTAATACCCGTATATTAACGGGACGGACAGGTACAAATATCATAGTATCTGTATCTGGTAGATAACCATACCCACTATATTCTCATTTAAATTAAAATGATTAAAAAATGATTAAAATATTAACACATTGATTTTGAATGAGTTATTTTTTATCAATTGATTTTAGAAAATCTTCATTTCTTGGTAAACTGTCATTCAACGCTATTTAAATAGGTTATTTGGACTTTGTTTAAAATTTATGTATGCTATATATCGTATTTTATTTGAATTTATAGTTAAAATATGTTGTTAAATATTCTAAACATTTTTTTTAAATACCTACGGGTACCCGTGGATATAAAAAAATAAATATATGGTACTCACATAACAGATACACGTACCAATATAGGGACATATACGAGACAAATATTTATCCAGCGAGTAGGGTAAGGTATCCCTTACTCGTCCCATTAACATCCTTATTCTAGTCGGTGTTTGCATTTTTTAAATTTGAAAAACTAATTTGAATTATTATTAAATATTGTAATTAGAAAGGTATAAAAGAAATAGCTCTTTTAAAATATATTTTAATTTATCTTCTGCATGTATTTTATGTGTTCTATATTAAAAAACATAAATTAAATAAGAATATGACAACAAAGTTAGTAGTTATGATGCAAGATATATTGTAAAGTAAAATTTACTTGACAATTATTTATCATATATGTTGAAAGATAATTAAACTAAAAGTAATTTAAAATATAAAATTGTATATACTAAATAGAGAATTTCATTATATGTTATAATAAATTATTTATTTTTCAAAAAGAATCACGAAATTATTGGTTAGTTTACAGTTGGTTAGTTCACGAATTTTTTTGACCGTTGGGTACAACTAATTATACAGTTTACATTATTTTATAGGAGACTAATTTTAATGCATCATTTAAATTAATGGAAAATATATTTCTGCAATTTTTTCTCATACAATACTTATCCGTACATTTAATTACATTCATTTCATAGTGTATTCTTATTATTAACTTTTATTCTTTTTATTTTATTCTTTCATTCTTTTCACTTTTTCTATCTTGTTCTTCTTTATCTCTTTTCCACCCTCTCACCAGTTCACGTGGGCTGTGTGAAAAAAATGTCTAGCATATATTCTTTATAGTTGAAAATGATAAATGAAAATGACAAAACAAATTTTATGGGATTCTCCTATTTTAATTTTATTCTGAAAAGTAAAACAAATAAATATGTTGAATCGTTCTAACTTCTTTTCTTGTTGTACGTACAAGAAAATTGGAAAAAACATACTTGGACCGATTAAGACAGAGTGTTCGGGTCAGTCGACTATAAAGAAAAAGTCAGAGAGTATGAGATTAGCATTCTAAACAAGATTAAAAGGTTATTAGGTTGTTATTAGACTGTTATTAGGCCATCATTAAGGTAAATGTTTATCTAAGGGCATATAAATATGTTGTGTAAGTGAGACATTTAATACTTTTGAATCTACTGTTTTTATTGTACTCTGCCTTAATCAAACATTGACTCAAGTCTCAGAGTGTTTTTTATAAGTAACCTATCAAATTGACCAACTAGACAAGAAGGACAGACATATAGGGAGAGAGTGATCGATAAGGAGGAAGCTTGACATTCGTGTGATCTCAGCCTTGTAAGAACATTTTAGCGCCTACCATGGGGTCGAGTGAACACAGTAACCACTAGGAACATGACGAGCAACATAGTGTTAGAAGGAGCGTCCAAGTAGCAACATGTGGACCCCATGAAATTATTTATATGATGAGTAGGGATATGGAAGAGATGAAGAGAAAACATGAAGAAGAGTTGGAAATGCTATAAGCTCTACATGAGGAAAAAGCATTAATAAGGAAAAATATGAACAATGGAGGACCTATATACCGTCAAAGCCAACCCAACCTGGGATAGCTAAACAACCCTGAACAAAATAGGATCGAATGGTCTAAGGAGGTAGTGATAAAGCCAGCAAAGATTACAACCCTTCTTCAGAATGCATCCATTCATTGTAGGGATCATGGATCCCCCACTACTGGGCAATTGGAAGATGTCGGTATTCGACAAGTACAATGGGTTGACAGATCTAGAAGAGCATATTAGTATTTTTCTAATGCATATGACACTATACATGTCCAATGACACCATTTTGTGCAAGGTGTTAACAACGTCTTTGAAAGGAAGAGTCATAGGATGGTTCACCCATTTCTTGGTCAATTCCATCAATTATTTTGCAACAATTAGAGTGAAGTTTTAGGCTCAATTCGCCACCACCCGACTACATCATGACATAAATCACCCTAGTGAACATTAGGCAGGAAAAGGGAGAATACCTCCAAGATTTTATGGGCTGGTTTGGGAAGATAACGCTCCATATAAGAAACTTGAGTCCAGAAGTGGCTATGCACCACATGGTCACTACACTAAGGCCAAGACAATTTGCTGATAGCCTATGTATGCAACCCACAGTTGAGATAGAAAGCTACAAAATTTATGCAAATGAAGGAGTTGAAGGACTTCTGAAAGCAAGTAAGAACAAAGCGAAGATATCAGGTGACCAAACTTAGACACATGGAGACGAGCGTCACATAACAAAGCCCCCACACCATTAATGGAATGCTATGACTTGGGGGCTAGTGTAAATATCACACGAGAAAATGGGAAAATGGACTTAGATTGATAAGGAGAGAGTCTTTGAGCCAAGCCAACCGACACAGCCGATTGGTTGTAAAGGAAAATAAGTTTTGGAGTTAACTATGAGATTAACAATTTAAACAATATTAAAAGGTTGTTGGGTCATTATTAGGTCGTCATTAAGGTAAAAATTCATCCAAAGGTCTATAAATATGTTGCGTAGGTGAGGCATTTAATACTTTTGAATCTACTTCATTTATTTTACTTTGTTTTAACTCAACATTGACTTGAGTGTCGGAATCCTTTAACAAGTGACCGACCAAATCGACCGACTAGACAAGCAAGAAGACTTAAAGGAAGAGAGCGATCCACATCAAGTAAGTCACGAAGAGGAAGGTTGAAATTCATGTCATGTCATCCTTGCAAGAACATTTACCAAGAAAGTTATATTAAGAAATTAAGTAATAGTATTACAAAGGGAAAAACTCAATTTTAATTGTATTTTTTCTTATTCAAATTTTACTAACTTTTGTAATACTTTAATTTTTAATAAAGATAATTTTTAAATGGTTACACAATATAAATCATAAATAGGTTATAAATGCTTTATTTCTATAGTTGATTGATTGAGATATGTTATCTTTTATAAACTTTTAGGTATATATTTAATATTACATGTAAAGAAAATGGTTAAATATGTTTTTAGTTATTAAAATTAGACTTAAATTTAGAATTCGTCTTTATCCAAATTTTGAAACATTTTGTTTCTCAAACTATAAAAATAAATAGATATAGTCCTTTTATTTCAATGATGTTAATTTTTTTTGAGTTTGTGACGTTTTATGCTAACATTTGAGTTGAAATGTACCAAATAGTATAAATAACTCAAATGATATTAGACATGTCAAATAGATTTAATACAATTGAATTAAGAGAATTATATATATTTATTTTTTAAAATTTAAAAATCAAATTGTACCAAAGTTTGAAAAATTGACGAATTGTAATTTTACATTAAAATTTAGAAAGTGACAGGAGTATTAAGAGATGTCTAATATCATTTGAGTTATACCATTTTATTCTTTATTTAATTAAAATAATTTTATTACTTGATAAAATATATAATCTTATTATCTTTCGGTCAAGAAAAGACAACTAACTCTTTATTCTTTAACTCTATAATATATATATATAAATTCCAGATATTCTTAAATCTTATCTTCACAAAATAGTTTTAAAATCTAAAATACATTAATACAATAAACATATACATGCATATCTTTCTGCCAGAAATAAATAATAGACATTTTATATTTGGTGTACATATTCTTTTTATGAATCTCTACGTAAATCACACGTAACCCATTACTTTTTTTTTATAATTGTTTTATTAATAACATTTCATGTATAGAACAAATAGAGAAAATAAATAAAAGTGTATTTTAAAAACCTGTGTTCTGGCTAAGATATATTATATATATATATATATATATATATATATATATATATATATATATATATATATATATATATATATATATATATATATATATATATATATATATATATATATATATATATAAAGAAACCCATTTTATCAGACCTAACAACGTCCACTAGTTTATAAAATTATATTTTGAAGACATGGCTAAAATCATTACATAATTCTTAATTCTTAAAGATGTAGGCTTTTTGGACGGTGACTTCTAGTATTAAAATGGATTCATTTAGAATTCTAATGTCTTTATATTTCTATTTTATAGTTTATTTTTGTACATATTGTGGTAACTTGTTATAAATATGTTATATACAAGACAAACTCCGAAAAGACTCTGAAACCGTGTTTGAAAGGAAATATAAATTTAATTAATTTAATTTTTTTAAGAATAATGTATTTAATATATTATATTACGTTTAAAGTTTATCTTGTAATGGAATTTCCGTACAGTACATAAATAATTTTTTTAATAAAATTAACAATTCTTATGAGGATGATATGATAACAAAATAAAATAAAAAAGTTTTATATCACTTAAAGATTAAAATATGATAAAAATACTATGAGGATTATGGAAACCGTCCGCTTCATCTTGTCATGACCCTTATGGATGATAGATTATGCGGAACATACCTAAGTTAAAATATTCATGGTTCATTTTACACTTTTTCTTGCAAGCTAGTGGGTTAACTTGTATGACTTATTTCACATTGTCATTTTTAGACAATTTTATATTGCATAGTAAAAGATAAATTGGTGTAATATTTTTACTTGAATTTAATTTGAGCGATAACACTCTAGGTGATAAAAGTTCATCTTATATATTTAAGAGTGCCAACAGGAGAGATTTTCATTGGATATTAAGATAACTAAAATGTTATCTAGATGTGAAGGTGCATTTTCAATAGTCCAAAAGAAAGAGGGGCGTTTAATTAACAAAGAAACAAAACCAAGAGAATATTAACAAGATATGAGTGTGAACATTGAAACAACATGAACATAAAAGAAGTGAAATAAAGAGACAAAGACATAAAGCAAGGGAGAGGAAGAAGATGGGGAAGGTAGCACGCCACTTAAGGGATGGACCAAACCAAGATTAATGGTAGTTGTCACTACTTGAACCTTTGTTCAAGATAAGACAAGGGAGCTCAAGAACACTTAAATGAGATCTCCTTATATAGGCTTTAGTAGGGACATCTTGGCAAATACACGAATGTGATTCTAAAAATAAGGGTAACATGATGCCACATGAAAATTAGGGCTACCTAGGATGACCTAGATGACACCTTGCTCTCCAAGGATGATGCCACTTGCTTTTGACCTTCTAGAGGGTCAATAAGTATCCTCAAAGGCTCCCATGTGCCACTTGAGGGTTGGGCTTAGGTCTAAGTCCTCCTCTCCTACAAATAAGGGTGCCTTCTTTAAACTAAATGGTGTTAAAAGCAATCCATTCCTTGGGCCACACGTCCCATCACTCTACCCTCCAAAGAGTGTCTCTATCAAGCCAAGGAGGTGTCAAAAGTAGCTCTAAAAAACAAAAACAAAAGCACAAGTATAACTAGGAAAAATTCTACGTAAAGAAAATGAAACGAGTAAGGATGATGCCTCCCTTCTAGTCATATTTCTTGTGATCCTCCTAGGAATAGTCTCTCTATCCTTGTGAGGAGCCATATACTTGTCACTAGGCAACAATAAAACTACCAAAATAATATTCATAATAACACTTTTCCAAAAAGAAACTACTAAAAAAACTCATTTTCTGCCAATTTTGTTCTGAATTTTTTTTGTAGGAAATATTTATAAATTTTATTAAAAAAATTTGCAGGAAATTGCTGCCAATTTTTTTGCAAAATATTTTGTATAAAACACTTTTTGCAACAAATTTTGTAGGAAATACTTGTGAATTTTATAATTTTGTAGGAAATAATTACCCATGAAGGAATTACCTACCAATTAAAATTCTTAGAAAAAATAGCAGGAAAAAGTCTTTTCTTGTAAATTTTTTTAACAAATTTGCAACAAAATTCCCATGTAATATGAGAATTTTTAGTAATGAGATCTTCAATATTCTTTGTAATCAAGTGGTTTATTAGGTTAAAGGTGTTTGTAACATTGCTAATAATTATAGCATAGGTGTAGGGATTCAAGATTAACACTTTTATTTTTTTACTTTAGAAGCTTTAAAGAAAAATAGAGTGTTTGGATTATTCTTGCAAATGAGGTTTGCACTCACAACTTGTATAGATGATGATGAAAAGGACAATAATATATCAAACAAAGTGAACACAAAAATAGATAAGGCATTATGAAAGGTGTAAGATCCGCGGAATTTAATTAATTAAATAAATAATTAATTAATAAATGCGGGTAGGTAGATTATTTATGATATTAAATTCTAATAAGTATGACATGGAAAAGTGCTAGCTCATCTGGTTGAGAATACTTAATTGTGTGAAAGGACTTGGGTTCGAGTCCTATGAGTGTTATTGGTGTCTTGGTTGACTTACTTTTATTTTAAAATAATACATGGTCGTGTTGGGTGATAACATGATGGTAAATGTGTGTGAATTGACATGAAACATTAATTGGCTTGGTGGTTTAGCTTTGATCTGGCTTTGGTAAGGTCATGGGTTTGAACCTTGGTGAGTCAAATTTAACTCTTTTTGCTTAAAAATTAGTTGTGGGCTGAATATGAAAGGGTGGAGAAAACCTAGCAGAAAAGGGGGCAGCTAAAGAGCTGAGAAATAATCAAGTAATGGCCCTTGAATAGCAATAAAATCCATAATTTAATCATATTCTCGTTTTTTTTTTTGCATTAACCAAGTATTAAGCGAAAATTGAGAGTGAACAGAGAATTGGGATTGAATTAGAGAGGAGAAACTGAAGTGGTGATAAGGTTAGTCATTGGAGATCAAAGGAACCTTCCAAATTCAAGTTTTAAGCAAGGAAGTTTCAGGTTAGGGGAGCTTAGCCGAATTTCTATGTTTATAGTATCATTTTGTATGATCTGTGATGAAATTGTGTTTTGAAATTCGTGCTGCACCTGAGGGAATTAGGGGTTATGGGTTTTGGTACTGTTTTATTGAATTTTGGCCTAAAAGCATGAAAATAATGGGGTTATACACTGTCTATTCTGCGATTATGCAAAGTTGGGTTGCTAGGGGTCTATTTTAGTGTTCAATTATGCGCTTATGACTAATGAGATTATGCTGAATGATATGAAGTTGGAGTATATTTTGGGTGTGATTGTTGTTGTTGTGTGCGTGAAACAGTGATAGAGTCTACATGTCTCGCTCAGGCGAGCCAGACTCGCCTAAGCGAAATATGTAGGGACTCGAAACCCTTCCCTGTTCGACCATCTCGCTCAGGCGGGGTGATTTGGTCTTGGGCGACATGTCATCTCGCTTAGGCGAGTGTGCCTCGCCCAAGCGAGAATTCGTGTGCGTTTGTGTGGTTTGTTTGAACATCTCGCATAGGCGGGATTGATGGTTGTTTTGAGCGGAAGTACGTCTCGCCCAGGCGAGTCCCTCTCGCCTAAGCGAGATCTCGAGGGAAGGTTCGTAGTTTTGTTGAACTCGTCGCTTAAACGAGGCATTTTAATCCTGGGCGAGTGAGGGTCTCGCTCAAGCGAGAATGAGCTCGCTTAAGCGAGATTACGTGTATTGCAGAGATTTTAGAGGTTCGCCCAAGCTAGTGGATCTAGCTTAAGCGAGATAGGCTGGACTGGCGAAGCAAGGGCTTTTGGCCTAAGTGAGCAAGGGTGTTATTAAGCGTTCAAGATCTGAGTTACTGTTGTATTGAGGGTGGGAGATGGAAATTGTAAGGTGTGGTCTACAAGGCTTCTAAAGTATCTTAATGGTTAGCTTGTTGGAGTTTCATGGGTTGTGGCCTGGAATGTTTTCTTGAGTTGTGGCTCAGGGTAGGGGTTAAGCACGTGGCATTCTATGGGTTGTGGCCCAAAATGACTTTCCTTGAGTTATGGCTCGGGATAGCGGATGAACACGAGGAACCTTTGAGTTGAGGCTCGGGTTGGTGAGTGTTGCCGGTGTGAGTGTGCTGGTTGTGACCAGTACGGATGGGTCCAGAGGGACTGCCCTCCTTAGTGTTTCGCTGACGAGTTTGGTAGTCCTGGGACGGTGCGGACTATGCTTGTAATTGGGAACTCCACCTGGCCTTACGGTGTGTGATCCGTAGCATGATTTCCGCACGTGCTCTATCGGTTGTGGCCGATAGGTGTGGCAGCAAGACGCCTTGAGATACTTAATAGAAGATGTAGAACACTGCTAACATGGTTGTGGCCATGTGGAAGAACTGGAACGAGTTTCCCGGATGTACTTTAATATACACGGTGGTGGCCATGTGGAGGGAAGGTAACGAGTCTTCCACGAGGTGCATCAGTGTACATGGTGGTGGCCATGTGATTGAAATGGAGTAATGTTCTGTGGGAAATAAAAGAATATTGTATATGGTGGTGGCCATGCGGTATAAGGGAAGAGTTTGTGTTATTGCTATATTATTTGTATCGATTATACATGCATATGTATGTTTGGTATATTTTTGTGTGTTTCATCTTTTAGCTCACCCTATCTTCTTGTGTTTGGCGATGATCGTGTACGCGGTACACGTGAGCAAGTGATGATGCAGGTGGAGCTGGTAAGGCTTAGCTGCGGAGAGGGGATGATCATGGGATATTTTCTTTATGTTTTCTTTATTTTCTTTGAAATGGATTGTAAAGGCTCATGGAATATTTTGGTTTTATTTGTAGTTTTGTAATTATGGACTTATTAATGAATTAATAAGGTTTTCAATTTCCCGTGTTTTGGGAAATGAGGTATTCTTAAATGTAATGTTTAATTACTTTATTATATTTTATTAAACTAGTAATATCCTGACGGGATGTTACAAAATGTCTAATGGTGAAATGAACCATTTTAATGTTTTCTTTTAATTTCCTTTTTTTTCTCGATCTCAATAGGGTTCTTGGATTCATCACAATACTAATTTTATATTTGTCAATTGAAAGGTCAATCATAGTCTTTTTTTTATCAGCAAAGAATTAATTAATTAATACATTAGAGTACTTGTGGAATGCTTTAGCCCTTTTACAAAAAGTGTGATAACCCTATACATAAGGGATGTAAGAAGGCTAACATCTTGAGCCTCAACAAATAATTGAACATGATGATCAAACTAGTGTCCATCCTGGATACAATATAATAAATGTAGAGGGTTAACATCACAACCACCAAAAAACATTCCAACCCATTGCCCACCCTGAATACAATACATAACTACATACATCTCCAAAGTACAAAGACGATAGAGTTATATTATAAATGAAGACATAAGCCCAACACATCCAAAGATCATTACCATGTCCTTGATTCCTTTTAATTCATTTAAGGGTTCCAAACTGTGGTTTTCTCACTACCCTATAGCCATGCTCCGTCCGATATATAGCCAAAGCATAACCTAGCCACTTAAACACTTGAAACAATACAAAGTTACCATTTCACAAATATTTTAATTACAAAACATGGCAGAAATACCAATCACTATAAGAGAAATTGACAATAGGAATTTTACATTTCATCCAAGACCATGTCGTGACTTAAGCTAAACCAACAATTTCCTCTAGGTCTACCTTCCTCTACTTAAAGATGACAAGATTTGTATATTTCCAGACTTACCCAACTATTTCTAGCTACATACCTCTTCAAATTGTATTTGGCTTTCTATTAAGAGTAATGAGGTGAAAATGTAAAAAGTTTACCTTATCTTGATTGTGATGCACTGAACTCATTCTCATCCATCTATCACACATGTTCCACACCTTTTGAGTTACTCTATATGAAAAGAACAAGTATTTTACACTCTCCTTAAAGGATGAACACAAGTCACATAAGATATTTTGCAGTTGGACCCCTCTTGTAAGTAATTTGACATTTGTTGGGAGTTTATCCAAGAGTACCCTCCATCCTAATATTTGTGCCTTATGAATAACCTTAGCAGTCCATAATTTATTAAAAATGATACGCTCCTCCTCACTTGCATTTCCCTACAAAATATTATAAGTTGACTTGATTGAGAATACCTCGTCATCCTTCCAAATCTAGGTGTTTAGATAACCTTTCCTAAGACTTTAGGTGTTTCCCATTCAAATATAGTTCTTCTCTAAGTCATATCTCATGCTCATGTATTGTTTACCCATCTCCCTACCTACCCTATAGTTGTATCTTTACAATTAGAGATCACAAACCTCCTAGGGAACCTATGGGATAGCGGTTCAGCTCCTGCCCATTTATCTTCCTATAACTTAACTACACTCCCTTCACCTACACTCCACTCAATATGGTTATCAAACCATGATCCTTGGTCAAAGCTTCAATACAACATACAAAGATCTTTCCACCACTAAGAGTCAAACCTATATATGTTATTTTCATTCAGGTTACTCCATGACCCATATTTTGATTTGAGTACCTATCTCCACATGCCCTGATCCTCATTGCTCAGTCTCCACTTCCATTTTTGCTAAGAAGGGTATGTTAAAGTTCTCAATATCTCTTATGCCCAACCCCTTTTCCTCCTTCGATTTACATACATTGTCCCACTTAACCCAAGAAATCTTCTTATCCTTATAGCTCTATCCTAGAGAAAATTCCTTTGTGTTCTTGTGAGTTTGTTGCATTCATTCTTTGACACTTTGAAGAAAGATAGATAATATAGCGTTAAGGTAGAGATTACCAGTTTTATGAACAAAAGACAATAGTTTACCTTTCCAACTAGACAACCTGCTTTTGACTTTAGCAACCATAGGTTTCCATAACTGTTTTCTTCTTGGATCCCCCTATTGGCAATCCAAGGTACTTAAAGGATATTTTCATGTACTTACAGTTTAGGATATTAAGAAGTTTTATATTAAAGTCATATTCAATCCCACTCCTCAAATCTTAGTTTTTTATAAATTTACCCTAAGTCCTGATACCAACTCAAAACTTTTATAACCCATATATTTTCTGGACTTACATCACCCAAAAAGAGAGTGACATCTACAAACTGTAGTAATCCAACTTCAGTTTCCTTTTCACCCACTCTGACCCCACAAAATAGGTTTCTCTTGATCGCTTGTCTAAACAACTCTACTAAGCTATCTACTACTAGTAGGAATAAGAATGGTGTCACAGGATCCCCTTGTCTTAATCCTCTCGTTGGAACAAACTCTTTAGTGGGTTCCCATTAACTAGGACACACATAGAGGATGATTTCATACATTCCTTGATCCACCCACTCATCTATTAAAACCCTAGTATGTCATCATGTAGTATAGAAAATCCTTACTAACTAAATCATAGGCTTTTTCGTAGTCTACCTTGACTATCAATAACCTCTTCCTTCAAGCCTACAATCTTCTACTGCCTCATTAGCTACCAAGATGCTATCAAAGAGTCATTTTCCCTTAATAAATGTTGATTGGGAGGAATCTATGATCTTTGGAAGCACACTCTTCACTCTATTTGCAAGGATATTTGATATTATCTTGTATATGCAACCAACCAGAGATAATCGTCGCAACCTAAACGATTTTGTTTTTTTGGTACAAGTGTTATGAATGAGGCATTACATCCATTTGGTATTATCCTGACTATTTGAAACCTTTTAACAACTTGGCATACATCACTCTTCATAATGTCCCATTTACTTTTTATGAAGTGAAAATTGAATCCATCCGGTCCTGGACTCATTGTCCCCTCATATTGAATTATAACATCCTATATTTCTCGGTCTTCTATTTCCTTTATCAACACCCTATTATCTTATTCAATTATGGTTGGAAACTCAACATCTTGAATGTTAAAACTGAATTTTTTAGGTGTTGTGAATCTTTTTTTCAAAAATAAGCCTAACCTCCCCTTTTACCTTGATTGGGTCCTCACTCCATAACTCATTCGCTTTCAACCCTTTTAATTTATTCTTGATCCTCTTCCACCTAATCCTAGAATGGAAGTACCTAGAATTTGTATCTCCTTGTTCTAGCCAATTAACCCCTTTGATTTAACAAAGAATTTTCCTTTCGAAGGAGCATTTTGAATTCACTTAAGAGTTTCATACGCCTTAGCTTATTATCGCAACAAGGGTCACGACGGGATGACGAAAAATTATTTTAAAATAACAGAGGAGTCATCATCATAGTTTATTAAGGAAAACTATAGAAAAACCTTAAAGATTTTAGTCTTTGAAACCAAGTTTAGGTTCGGGAGTCGGTTACGTGTGGGGAAGGTATTGGTACCCCACAATGTCCATCCAAAGATGGTTCCTTTTAATTAAGTGTGCAAAATTAATGCAATTTTTAAAATATTTAGTTTCCAGCAAAAATAAAACAAACAAACAAAAAAAAAATTAAAGAAAATATTATTGAAATTTTTAGTTGGGCCCAACAAGGATTGACCTTGCTCCTACGTATCTCCATTTGTAATGGAGAATTGGGATTACGTAGTTCTTTTAAAAAAACTATTTGGAAAATGATTTGGAAAATGATTTCGAAAAGATTTTAATTTTTTGGAAGGTGAACCCGACAAGGACTTGACCTTACTCCTACGTATTTCCATTCAGAATGAAAAATCAGGGATCACGTAGTTCTAAATGAAAAAAATTATTTCGAAAAGATGGAAAGGTTTGTAAGCACGTGGGGTTTGTAAATTTGCAAATTTTTAGAGAAATTTTGTATGTTTAAAAAGCAATTATCAAGCAAGTTTGAGACCAAACATGATAATTAAAAAGTATAAAAAAATATTATCAAGCGAGACTGAGACTCGACATGATAATTAAAGTTATGAAAAATAATGATTATCAAGCAAGTATGAGACTTGACATGATAATTAATGTTATAAAAGTAATGATTACCAAGTAAGTTTGGAACTCGATATGATAATTAAAATAATGAAAATAATTATTATCAAGCAAGTTTGAGGCTAAAAATAATAATTAAAGTTATGAAAATCTTGATCATCAAGGCAAGTTCGAGATGTGACGTGATAATTAACGTTATAAAAAATCTTGATTATCAAGCAAGTCCAAGACTCGACATGATAATTAGTGTTATGAAAATAAGTATAAAAAAATGATTATCAAACGAGTCTGAGACTCAACATGTTAATTAAAGTTATAAAAAAAATATAAAAAGAAATGATTTTCAAATAAATCAAAGACTCAATATGATAATTAAAGTTATAAAAAAATTATTATTAAATGAATCCATAACTCAACATAATAATTAATAAAAAATGTTGAAAGATCTTAAACATCAAACAAGAACTATGAGATTCATAATAATAAAAAAAACAACAAAAGAGATCCGCTTTAAAAAAACACATGTAACAAATGCACATTTATAGAATTAATAAAGTCAAACATGGTAGTGATTATGCATATAGAGAAATCTCACAGGGGTTTATTTTCAAAAGTCATCAACTTCACTATTTATCCAACCAAAAGGGGCCTACATTTGAGAAAAAAAAAAGAGTTAAGCCTACATAATCTAATGTCAACACGTAAATGGAGAAAGATTTTGGCAATGAAGTAGTGTGGGTCCTACCGCTTTCATTAGCAAACATTTAAATAAGTGTATACAATAGCGCATGTATCCAACCAGATGCAATTGCTAAAAAAAACTTATAATAATATGATATCATGATAAAATCTAAATAAATGCTTTCACGGGAATGATTTTTGTGAACACGGTGCGCCAATCACAATAATATAACGTTATACTAAGGATTCATGTGCACATATTGTTATCTCCCACAGATTATAACAGCTCTCCACAAGCAATTCATGCAACTTAGTTTCTTGAATGCATAACATATCTACTCCCTCATTATTTATGATGTCTTTTAAGTATTTCTATTTACGCATGCCACCTGACCCTCATCACATGTAAATCTTACACCTAATTGTTTTGCTAACTCTTACTGTAAGCCCCATTTTTATTTTTTTTCTCAGTTTCATGTTTTGGGCCTGGCCCCTTCGTAGGCTCAAGACCAGCCCTACAGTAGGACCCCAATACCCCACTCAACATTCTCATTGTCTCTTGTTCCCTTTCAGAAATAGTCTAAGAAAACAGGAGTTCTGCTAGGGCACCCGACCTCCTCCCGTCTCCAAGCTAGCATAACCATCTTGTACCTCCTGGTAAGTCAAGATCCAGGGTTTTCATCCATTATTTTCACTTTTTTTCGCTGTTGAGCATGTTGGTCAAGTTAGGGTTAAGATTCCTAACGTCGTTTTGTTTGGATCTTCATGTTTCAGCTCTACTCGAGTTCCTGGAACTGTAATACCCCCTTAGTTAGGGTCTGCTTGCTTTTAGTACTCAAACAGAGGTAAGGGAAGCTAGTTTTTGCCTCTTTTTACCATTTAAAAATATTTTCTCCTGTTGTTCTTGGGTTGTTGAATACTTTTGGAATGATGAATGAGGTTTTTGGTGATATGAGATTGTCTTGGTTGCTTTTGGATATGTTCATTTTTGTGTGTTCCTGCTGCATGCGTGAAACAGTGGTGAGTGCTGTCAATCTCGCCTAAGCGAGCTCGTCTCGCCTAGGCGAGAGTGTCTGAGACTCGCCCAGGTTCTACTCGAGCAACTCGCCCAGACGGAGGATTCTTGCTTTGAGCGACCTACTGTCTCGCTCAGGCGAGAGTGACTCGCCTAAGCGAGTTCTCGAAGAAGAACCTGATGTGCTCTGCTCGCGTCCTCGTCCAGGCGAAGGATTTGATTTTGGGCGAAGGGTGATCTCGCCCAGGCGAGCTGGTCTCGCCCAAGCGAGATGCTCGCAGAGTGCCACTGTTCCAAGCCTCGCCTAGGCGAGAAGGCCTAGCTTAAGCGAGACAGTCGTTGTAGCTTAGGCGAGGGCTTCTAGCCCAGGTGAGAATAATGCAGATTTATGTTTTTGGAGTCCTGTTAATCTTGGGTGTGGCTATTTATCTCGAACATGCAAGATTATGGTGTGTTTGCATGAGTTGTATGAGTTATATGCACTAAAATCTGTATGATAGCATGAGTAATGTATGAAGTTGTGTTTGGATGGTTGATAATGAGCATGAGAAATTAATGTTGAGGTAACAAGTGGTGGTTATGTGA
>Ga0214542_1006090_pt1 | contig 22324 bp, 24 predicted proteins | sample CNSS1metaG_FD_160096 | JGI IMG/M metagenome (GOLD analysis project Ga0214542, IMG submission 160096) | Root nodule microbial communities from cowpea collected in UCLA plant growth center, Los Angeles, California, USA - CNSS1 | ecosystem: Host-associated > Plants > Roots > Nodule | place: USA...
CTCTCTTGCATTTTCATTTTAAAGTTTCAAGAACTTGTGCTTTAATCATCTTTTTCATGTTCTTGCATGTTTTCATAGCATCTGAAGCATTGAGCATGTTTGTATAATCATTTGGAACTGATCTTGACCATTCTTGAGCCTTGTTTCTGGTTTAAAATTCAAATTCATATTTTTGCATTTTTCCCAGTATTTCAGTCGACTGTTTTTCTGTTTCAATCGATTGATTATACCAGAACAGAATCTGTTTACTAAAATCAATCTGTTAACTCTATTTTTGATCGATTGAAAGTGTACAGTTCAGTATTGTTTACATCCTAACTTGGTGATCTATTTGATTCAATTAAAGGAGGTTTTTAGCTTGCAAAAATATCCTAAAGTTTTAACTAGCCAATTCAACCCCCCTTTCTTGACTTTTCAACCATTTCAAAACTAACAACTCTTAAACATCAACATATTGGCCACTAATGCAAACATAATAGTAAAAATAGGTAGACATAGAGTTTTAATTATTTTAGTTTAGACTTGTCTACGATGAAATTGAGTCATGTTTGAGAGACAAAATTAGGAATATATTGTTTTTATCTTATATTTTTCCTAGTAAATTTTTTATCTTATATTTTTCTCAATCGAGCTATTTGTTTCCATTGTGTCAATTTATGTTTATATTTTACATCTTAATTTTACATTAAATTTTACTTTAAACCAAAAATGTTTTGTTCTTTGTGCCTTTATTAGTAAACAATTCATTAAATTTAGAGTTTAGTATAATTTTGGTCCCAGAACTTTGACCCAAAATTGGAATTCATCCCTGTCCAGAACTTCGATACATTTTGGTTCCCAAACTTAAAAAATGAATGAATATAATCGTTTTAACCCAATTACGTTAACTTTTTCGGACATGTCCAACCCTCAAACATACTTAACCCTTAAATTGAAATCACATATGTCCTAGTGGAAGATGATATCTGGACTTGTCCACTATATTTATTACTTGTACGATTTAGTACTCTTGTTAAACGCGTAATAAGTTTTTGGCACCGTTGTTAGGGACTATAGTTTGATTTAATTTGAGGGTTAAATATGATCTTGGTCCCTTAAGTTTTAGTGAATTTTGGAATTAGTTCATTTCAAAAATTTTGACCAATTTAATCCTTCATCTTTCGAAATACGTGGATTTAGTCATTTTAATCAAATTTTGTTAGGTTTGTTTGATGTTTCGTACGCAATTCAGGATTGTATTTGAGTTGTTTATACTATTTGACACAGTTTTGCTTTAATGTTAAGTCAAATACTATTATGAAACACGCTTGAAATGTCAAATAAACTTAACAAAATTTGATTAAAAGGACTAAATCCACGTATTTCGAAAGATGAATGATTAAATTTGTCCAAAGTTTTGATATGGACTAATTCCAAAATTCACAAAAAGTTAAGGGACCAAAAACATATTTAACCCTTAATTTTGATTGTGTTTGTTTACCGATTTAGGTTACTTATTTAGTTATTTCAAAAAAAAATTATCTTTATTTTTCTATACTATTTAACGAGTTCCTTCTAGCTTTCTTTAGTATGCATGAGACGTAGGGTTCCAATTGATCAATTACTCTATGATTCGGAGATTGAAAGAACAACTTGGAGAAACAATAATATTAGGAGAAGACTATTCAAGAAAGCACTAGAAGTTTCCTATATAACTGTAGAAAATACAACAAATTTCTCTGATCTCGCACATATCCAACCATTAGATCATGAAGAAAAGGTGGATATAGCTGTAGTTGGTGAAGGGCAATTCACTTTCAGAGACTATGCCACATTCATGGGCCCATTCAATTTTAACAACATTGCTAGCCTAACCATTGTTGCACCTGCACCAAATATGGATATGAAGCCTCCCTTATACATTTGGTGCAGAGTAATCAATTTCATGGGTTATCTCATGAAAACCCATATAATCACTTGGTTACGTTCTTGGAAATTTGCAACATAGTGAAAATTTGCAACACCCCTCTCCCCACCCAGTGGGAACCTTTTACCTTAGATCGCTATACTGGAGAAACCGATCCTCACGAGCACCTCAAAGTCTACATCACACATGTCGCCCTGTACACGTCCCAAGACGCAATTTTCTGCAAAGCCTTCCCTACCACCCTCAAGGGCCCTGCCCTAGAATGGTTCACTACCCTCTCACCTTACTCCATCGACATTTTCAACGTCCTTTCTCATATGTTCTCCACCCATTTCGCTGGCAGCCGTCCACACCAAACTACCACAATCTCCCTCCTGGGAATTAGACAAGAACAAGGCAAACCACTCAGAGCGTTCATAGACCGCTTCAGTAAGGCAGCTCTTCGCACCCCACACCTCAACCAGGAGATGATCCTCCAGTGCATGGCCCTTACCCTGCAACCCGGCCCCTTCGCCAACAACATCTACCTCCACCCACCTGCCTCTATGCACAAGCTCAAATTACGTGCAACTGACTATGTCCGAATGGAGGAAATGCAAACCCTCCACACCAAATTCTGCAAATGACTATGCAGCCACCACCGCCAACCCTACCCCGCAACCTAACCCACGCCCTGATGCCCGCCCACGCGAGCCCCGCCAACCTCGCTTCACCAGATATGCCCCTCTTACCGTAGCCCGCTCTCGCATCCTCGACGAAGCCCTACAAGCTGACCTAATCCCTCCACCACGCAAGACAACCACACCCCCAACGCTGATATGACCAAATATTGCCGCTACCACCGCAACCATGGCCACACTACAAAAGAATGCAAAGCACTCTAGGATAAGATAGAAGAACTGGTCCGTGGTGGCCACTTTCGTCGTTTCATCCGTAGAGATGACCATTCCTCTTCCTCTCGATCCCGCTACCCCTCTCGATCTGACCACAGACGTCCTCAACATGAGTCCCGTTCCGATAGACGCCCCGGCCAACCCCCCAACCCAGAACCCGAACCGGCCCACACTGATATCACCCCTGCCGATCCCCCTTACGCGGCACCATCAACACCATCTCCGGTGGCTTCGCTAGTGGAGGATCCACTTCTTTTGCCAGAAAAAAACACCTTCGCCACATCCAATCCATCAACCATATCACCCATTCCCATCATAGACGCTGTATGCCTCCTATCATCTTCACAGATGACGAATTTCATGGCCTCGACCATCAGCAAGATGATCCCATGGTTGTGACAGTCGAAATCGAGAACTACGCTGTTAAGAAAGTCCTTGTTGATCAAGGCAGCTCTGTTGATATCTCTACTGGGCCCACCTACCAAAAACATCAGCTTTCGGACACCGCCATGGTCCCATATGATGAGCCAATCTATGGCTTCTCTGGTGAACAAGTATCCACCCGTGGCTATATCGACCTCCATACCATCTTTCGTGAGGGGACCCAAACCAAAACCATCCCAATCCGCTTCCTTATCGTCGACGCGCCAACATCCTACAACATCCTTCTGGGCCGTCCTTCCCTCAATACCCTTGGCGATGTCGTTTCCACCCCTCACTTGGCCATGAAGTTCCCTTCCCCGTCCGGCGACATCCTTACCATCCACTACGACCAGCGCTTGGCACGCGAATGCTACATGGCCAGTCTACGACCACAGCTCCCAATCCAACAAACCAACCACATCACACGACCCCATGGCTCTAGCATAGCCCTATCCGACGAAGATCTAGACCCTAGAGTAGGCTGGGATGCCCGTCTTGAACCAGTTGAGGAAACCTCCCCTCTAGAGCTTCCCAATGGCCACTCTATTAACTTAGGCACCGATTTAAACTCTGACGAACGTGCCACCATCACACCCATCCTCATCAACAACACCGATCTTTTCGCCTGGTCAGCTGCTGACCTCCCTGGAGTGGACCCCTAAGTGGCATCCCACAAACTATCCATATATAAAGAAGCCCGCTACGTATCCTAGAAAAAACGCAAGCTTGGCGAAGAACGACGGCTAGCAGCTAAGGTTGAAGCCGATAAGCTACTAAGCGTAGGATTCATAGAAGAAGCTCAGTACACCACTTGGCTTTCTAATGTTGTCTTGGTGAAGAAAGCCAATGGCAAATTGCGAATGTGTGTAGACTACACAGATCTAAACAAAGCTTGCCCTCGTGATGCCTACCCTTTACCCAACATCGATCGACTCGTTAACGGCGCGGCAGGAAACAAGGTGCTTAGTTTTTTGGATGCATATTCCGGGTACAACCAAATTCCCATGGCCTCATCTAACATGCACAAGACCGCCTTCATCACGGACGATGCCAACTACTTCTATAGGGTCATGCCCTTTGGTCTCAAAAATGTCGGCGCAACTTACCAACGACTAATGGACAAGGTTTTCAGTCATCTAATGGGACAATGTGTCGAAGTATACGTTGACGACATGGTTGTCAAGTCTCCAAGTCATCGCCAACATGCCGAGGACTTAGCAGCGGTTTTCTCTGCACTCCACCAATACAACCTTCGTCTCAACCCAGACAAGTGTGTATCCGGCGTTGAGCGGGGTAAATTCCTTGGTTTTATGTTAACCCAGCGCGGCATAGAAGCCAACCCCGAAAAATGCAAGGCCATCATCAAAATGCGCAGCCCCACTACTATTGAGGAGGTCCAACGTCTCATTGGCCGTCTCACAGTCATTTCCCGCTTCCTACCCAAACTAGCCGAACAAACCCAACCCATAGTCCAACTCTTAAAGAAATCCAACCGGTTCACGTGGACTGATGATTGTGAATAAATTTTCCAAAAACTGAAAACAACCCTAACCTCCCCACCTATCCTCCACAAGCCGGACACCCATCAACCCCTACTCGTATACATCACAACCATCGACTACACCGTCAGCGCCGCGCTTGTCCAAGAAATAGAAGGCACGCAACATCCTATGTATTTTGTGAGCAGAACGCTGCAAGATCCTGAAACTAGATATCAGATGGTAGAAAAGTTGGCCTTATCTTTGATCCACGCGGCACGCCACCTACGCCCATATTTCCAAAACCACAGCATAACCGTTAAAACTGACTACCTAATCCAAAAGATATTACAAAAGCCAGATCTCGCCGGACGCATGTCATCATGGGCCGTTAAACTGTCAGAATTCAACATTCGCTATGAACCCCACTGCCCCATCAAAGCCCAATGTCTTATGGATTTCGTCAACGACCTCTAGCATACACCCACAGAGGACCAGTGGACGCTTCATGTAGATGGTTCCTCAAATCCAAGAGGTTTCGGCGCTGGCATCGTCTTGGGAGGCCCCAACGACATCATTATTGAAAAATCCCTTCACTTTGCCTTCAAAACGTCAAATAACTAAGCCGAGTACAAGGCTATCCTCGCCGGCCTTTCCCTGGCCCGCGAGGTAGGCGTCAAGAAATTAACGTGCAAAACCGACTCCAAGCTCACTGTATGCCATCTGATTGACGAATTCCAGATCAAAGACCCCATCCTTCTACAATATTACCATCTGGTCCGTGCAGTCATTCAATCCGCCTTCGAACAAGTCCGCATCGAACACATCCCAAGGACCGACAACATCAGAGCTGATATCCTCTCCAAATTAGCCAGCACCAAGTTAAAAAATTGTCACCGATCGTTATTACAGCAAACACTCTCTACGCCCTCCATCGCACACACTTGTCAAAATTTAACCCACGCCCCAGCTAACAACGTTACCCCCTCCCAAAGCCAAAACTGGACCACCCACTACATCTAGTACCTCAAAACCGGCAACCCCCCTAGATGCAGACAAAACTTAGCTGGCTAAGGCCGCCAGGTACACCATGATAGGCGATGACCTATACAAACGCGGATATGGCCAACCCCTCCTTAAGTGTGTCACGGCAGAACAAGCGCAATATATTATCAAAGAGCTACACGAAGGTATTTGTGGTTATCATTCCGGCGCACGCACCATGGCTACTAGAGTTCTTAGAGCCGGATATTTATGGCCGACTATAGAAGCAGACTGCCAGGATTATGTCAGAAAGTGCCAACCATGTCAGAAACATGGCAAACTTATTCACCAGAAACAAGAACAAGTACACCACATATTATCCCCATGGCCATTCGCTAAGTGGGGAATGGACATTCTCGACCCCTTTTCACCCGGGAAAGGGCAAGTGAAATTCCTAATTGTAGCCGTCGATTATTTCACCAAATGGATAGAAGCCAAGCCACTAACTACCATCACTGCCTAGCAAGTTCAGCAATTTGTTTGGAAGGATATTATATGCAGATATGGTGTTCCACATACCATCATCACAGACAACGACCGACAATTTATAGACAAAGAGCTAGCCAAGTTCTACACTGGCCTAGGCATCAGGCACATCACAAGTTCCGTAGAACATCCACAAACCAATGGACAAGCAGAGGCAACAAATAAAGTTATCCTCGTGGAGCTACGAAAGAGATTAGATACCGCCAAAGGCCGTCAAAGTTATCCCTAACTTGTGCTTAATTCGTTTAAGTTCCCCACCCTTACCATAAGTAAGCGGCCTGGGTCGAACACCCCTAACTTGTGCTTAATTCGATCAAGTTCCCCACCCTTACCACAAGTAAGCGGCCTGGGTCGAACACCCTTAACTCGTTGGTTAATTCGTTTAAGTTCCCCACCCTTACCATAAGTAAGCGACCTGGGTCGAACACCCTTAACTCGTTGGTTAATTCGTTTAAGTTCCCCACCCTTACCACAAGTAAGCAGCTTGGGTCGAACACCCTTAACTCGTTGGTTAATTTGTTTAAGTTCCCCTTACCACAAGTAATCGGCCTGGGTTGAACACCCTTAACATACAATCGATCGTATCACACATATACCACATATCAATAAAACACAACATACATAACAACGTACTGAATCTTAATCGCATTTAAACACAAGTGCAATAATGTACCAATGTAGCTAAATGTACCAAATATTACAGACATAGGCTCAAATAATATTCATGAATCAATTAAGACCAAAATCCTAGTCCGCTGCGACAAGTTCCTCCTCGGAATTGCCCGCCTTCTTCTCCTCCTCCGCCACCTTCTCCTCCGCCTCCTCACTCCCACTGTCCTCGTCCTCTTGGACCAACTTCCCGTCAATAACATCCTTATTCACATCGAACCTTGAATCCGTTACGTCCACATCCTGATGGAAAAAAGCCGTTTGACGTAGTCCCTTCTCAAAACCATTGATATGTTCCTGTATAATACTATTCTTCAAGTCGTCAAGCTCTCCCACGGCACCATCATACTTATCCTTTAGTTCTTCATAATCTTCCTCCCACTCCCCTATTTTCTTGTTTAGTCTTTCCTCTGAGTCCAAACAATGAACCCTCCACGTTATCAATCTTTTCCTCTCTTCCTCCCAACTCTCCTTCACCTTCTCCAGCACAGCCTTCTCCTCCTCTAGCTTGTCAACCTTCCCCTACAACTCCTCCACCTTTTCCCGGCCTCCCTCCTTCACTTCCCTCCTGTATAGAGACCCCACACGGCGGCTCAATACTAAGGCCTTGCTTCCAAACACGACCATCGTCCTCACGATATGGTCTGCATCCATGTCGTCAATGGAATTTACAATGGTATCTGGGAGGGTAATTGAAATATCCTTCCTCACAGATATTTCCTGAAATTCAATCAAACCAGATTTCGGTCCTTTCTCCCCACTGGCCGCCCCGCTCCACTAGCCGACCCCGTCCCGAGCAAGGCCGCTCTCACTCTCTTCACGTCTTTCCCCTTCCCATGTCGAGGCGGCAACTCAACCTTCCTCTTCGTCCCGTAGTGCACATGCACCTCCACCACAGACTCCTGCAGGTTGGGAACATCAGTCTTCCCAGCTGCCTTGGCCTTAGTGGCCATCTCCTTCCTCAGCGATTGGAAAAGCGCCAAGTTTTTCTTTCCAGATTGCGCCATATGCCCTACAATAATACATTACAACTCGGATCAAAACAACTTAGAATTATTAACACAGTTTAAGTAATAAACAGATACCTTCAATATCTATTATCGGATGCACCGAATTATAAACTCTAACTAGGCCCTTAGTGGGCAACTTATCAACAAACTTCAACAAGATCTCCACCACCTCCTTATCATCAGCCGATAACTCATCCATCCCCATGTCCTTATACCGAGAAGGATTGCCTGTCCAACTAAAAGGGAATTTTATACTCCCATATGCGTTCAAAAAATGAGCTTTGCCTCCTTCTTTAACGACAACCTTAAAGTACCCGTCCTTGAAATGCTTGAAAGACTGGGAAAATGCATCCAGTCTGTTGATACTGCGGCGACTTATCAAAGATAGCCAAGTAGCCGGCCGGCGGGGTCTGGTGTCGTAGAAATACAAAAAAGCCTAATGAGTGGGCTCCAAGTATAAGGATTGGCACAAGATGCAGAAAGCTTGCAAGTAGGCCCAACTATTTGGATGCAGCTGCGTAGGTGCCACATTCAGTGCGCGCAATACGCCCATAGTGAAACCGTCTAATGGTAACCGCACATGAAGTTAAGAAAAATGGCCATATACATATAGAAAAACTTCTCTGTAGCACCCTCCTGCCCATGACATACTCGGTCGATAGCACTAACTCTCTCCAGGGAAACAATGTCCCCACTGACACCCTTGGAGATGACAGGTGTGCAGTTTAACCAGGACTTCAGTAGATGAGACCACCGGAACAAAGATGATTGGTTGCGGATGTCGGCAGCCGCCCACCCATAGCCGCCTTTAGCCGGCCAATTGCTTTCTCTGAATTCTTCAGGGGGATCTTCTCGAACCTCCCTCACCGTCTCCATTGGAATCCCACTTGTCATACCCCCAGAACTCGTACCCTCTTCGTCAAATTGTCTACCCCTACTTCTCTCCGACTCCGTACTATCACTACTACTAGATGTAGATAACGATATACTATCGCTACTAGAAATACATGTTTTCGTGTTTACGGAGAGATGTCGGATGAATTTGGGAACTAGTCAGACAGAATGATGCGCACAAGATCTCTGAATTTAAAACTCTCGCAAATGAACCAAGTAACCCCTCACCCGTTTTGAAACCTATATTTATAGTCCAGAATCCCAAACGACGAAAACCCCTTCCCGCCAAAACAATACCCCAGACCAATCGACACCATCATTACGAAAGACATAACTTTTAAAAAAATGACGGCGCCAAAACTCCTTGATTTGACCCTTGACACCCCTTCACCTACCTTCAGATGAATACCACTTTCCTAGCCTTAACACTATTCATCACACTTGGGGGACTGGTGTATCACACCTAGTCGGTTCCGCTAGCATACCAACAGATATCACCCTTGACCGACAACTCATATCAGACAAGGCTGGGGGACTGGTGTACCACACCTAGCCAAACTCGACCAAATAAGTAAACAATACATATACCAAGGTAGTCAAGTATCCAGCCTAAGCCGAGTTAGCCTAAGTTTTATCAGTTCTAACCTAAACATCTAGAGGAACAACCTGCACCTCATATAATCAACATAAGTCGTCAAGATAAGTAGCCGGTCTAGACCGATTACTCCAGCAGATCCAATAAGATTAAAGCCTAGGCCGACTACTCCAATATACTTAGTAAAATTGAGGCCCCCCGTGTTCAACAGGTCTTAAGGGCCTCGGCTAGGGCCCAGGCCCACTTACAGCCCAAACTAAAGCCCAAGTCATGGCCCGGCCCAGGGCACAACCAGACACAATTAATGCTCTATAAATACACGTGGACCCCAGCAATTAAAGGTACGCATTCAATAATTACTGATTTGACCTTTTGAGAGCTTTGACTTACTTGAGCTTCGGAGATTCTTTTGCAGGTAACCCCTCTTGGATTCAAGCTGACATGTACCAACCGGGAAGATACCAAATGAGGAGATAATGGACTACATGGTAAGGTGACGCTTGTGCTTGACTCATCTTATTTTTTCTTTTGCAGGAACAATATATAATTTTATTATAGTGAATTCATTTCCTAAAAAACATACTAATGTTATTTTTGAACAAAAAATAATATGCTTTATATATACTTTTGAACAAGAAATATTATGATCTTCTTTTTAATATATGACACAATGACAAATAGCACTAGTTTAAAAAAATCGTTATAAAAAATAAAATTTACTATGACCTTTATTAATATTAATTAAAGAAAGCATAGAATTCTAATTTTAGTAGAGTTGGCAAAGTTTAAACTTAGATAGCGTTAGCAATGTATCGATTTTAATCCCCGATCATATTAAGATATTTCAATTGAAAGTGAATTCATAAAATATAAAGGAAATGAATTTTAGAAAAAGAAGTGAAAAATAAAATGAAATACATAAATTTAGAAAAGGAAAAAATTGCAAAAGTAAGAAATTCTTTCAATTTTGTTTATAATAATTAATATGGATAAGATCAAAAGTAAACATTCCACTATCTATTGACATATATATGAACAAAATTCAAGGGTTATTTGTGTGAAGTAAAGAATATATAAACTCTGGAAAGTTATTCAAAAGAAGATAAATAAATATAATGATAAGAGAATAATTTTATTTCGTTTGAATTAGAGATTAAGGGTACAATTAATGACTCAATTCCCCGCACAATTAGAGAGAAGGTTGGAAAAGAAGGTGACAATCACCTTAGCATGGATAATCGCATAAGCACTCCTCAGTGAGGCTACAATGAGCACTTGCTCCTGCTCCATATTTCTTTGGGCAATCAACCAAACAATTATCGCTTTCGCAATAGTCATATAGCTTCACTTCACATACTTTTCCCTCTATCATTTTCAATGGTCCATCGCTTTCTGTTTCATAAAAGATACATAATATATTCAATTTTAAGCTATTAGTGTCAACGTCACAAACTTATTTAAAACCAAAAATCAACTTCAAAACCTTATATCACACACCAATCTCAATGGAAATAACGATTATAAGGAGCAAAACAAAAGACACCTTCATCTTCTTTCTCTTGATTTTTGTAAGACCCATTAAAATTGTCTTATTATTTTCTGCCCTAAAGTAAAGGGGTTGCCCCTTGTAATTGGGCCTAGGGCTGGCCTAATTGATAAAACCTTTTCCAGGTTGCCCTACACAGCGTAAGTACCTCTTTATAGCCCGTATGATTTTCCATTGTTTTCCTTGACATTTTTCCAGTTAGGGGTTCGTAATAGTGCACCCTTGGTTTTGTTTCACTGCTGTTTTCAGCTCCCTAGTTCATCCCTAGAGTTGCAGTGCTCGATGTCGTGTCGTCGAGGTCTCCGCTAACTTCTTCCAGGTAGGGAAGCTCTAGCTCATTCTCGTGTTTCGTTTTTTTCCTGTCATGCAAATGTTGTTTGAGGTTATGTGGCTGATGTGATGTTGTAATGGCTGTGAACGTATGAATATCCTGGTTTGGGCTGGCGTGGGTAATTGTTGCAGGAGAACAGTGGCGAGACCTACTAATCTCACCCAAGTGAGCCAGTCTCGCCTAGGCGAGATGAACAGGGACTCGCCCAAACCCTATTGCACAAAAATCGCCCAAGCGACCAGCGCATTATTTTTTAGCGAGCGAGTATCTCGCCCAGGCGAGAGGGGTCTCGCCTAAGCAAGATCCCCATATTGGTTTATGCTGCCCTTTTTGAGCCCTCGCCTAGGCGAAGGGGGCTTGCCTGAGCGAGAACGTCTCCCCTAAGCGAGACCCTTCAGCCTGAGCGAGGGGCTAGGCGAGGCAAGGTGCTGTTTGGGTGTTTGATTTCTCTTGGATGATTTGGTATTTGTTGAGTAAGATTGTTATGATGAGATATAGATATATATATATATATATATATATATATATATATATATATATATATATATATATATGATGGATCGCTATGTATGCATGACGTAATTCATGAATGGTGCATGATGGATATTGTGGGAACTTGGCATGTGAAATGAATGAATGGGTTAGAATCAAAGAGACATGGTATTGATATGAGATGAGGCCCTATACTCATGGGGTGGTAATGACTAGTGGTATGGATTCAACATGTGATACGAATGAATATTTATTTTCAGGGGTTGGTATGGCATTGTGATCATGAATGGTTGTTCTCTGATTATTGATTTATGATTGTTAGTCCGTGTCAGTGTGTAATTCCTTGGAGTCTCTAGGTGAGACCTCCGGGGTTGTGCTTTAGTGGTCGGGACGTAATTCCATGGCCCTTGTTAGTGGGTGCCCATGGTGGTGCCCCATCTGTATAAGTAGGTAAGGATTCAAGGTAAGGATTGCATCCTGACACTCTAAGGAGCCGTTAGTCTCACTTAGAGCGGACTGACTCCTGTGGTGAGAGTAGCAGGAGGCCTGAAATTCATTAAGGGCTAACCTTGTGCTGAGGGAAATTGATTCATTGTAACACTTGTAACACGTAGCTCGGGCGTGAGCAGAGGTATCCACCACAAGTGCAAGCGTCCGCTGAATTCGACCAGGCTATACGTATCCGGATGAGTCGAGTCGAGTCATAGTGTATTGCCTGACGAATCATAACATGCTTGGTTGAATTGAGTGTATGATATTGTGAAATTATATCTGAGTTTGATGGATGAAACCTTTTATGCTTTAGCTTACCCTACTTTTTTTGTTGTGTGTTCTGCTGTGTGGTACTCTCTCTTGTGATGATCATCAACTTGTTGGTGTGAGCAGATGCGAGGAACACCTATGGGCAACAGGGTGGTCATAGTTTCGCTGCATAGTCCGCGTAGACTGGATCTTTTTCTTGATGGGTTTTTCTTTAGGGCCTGGGCCCATGTATTATTTTCTGCTTAGTACTCTACTTCAACTATTAGACCTTCAACTGTTTCCTGTTGGCATCGTGGTGTGTCTAGTTTTGTAGGGGTGACGTTAAGACCCCAGGACTGCGTTGTTATACTATCTATGCGTAGCGTTTCTTTAATTACGTTTATAAATTAAATGGGACGTTACAATTTTAATTTCAATATTATACTCCTTGCCTCATATATAGATGTGTGTGTATGTATGCTTTTATGGAATTAATAGCCATATAATTTTTTTATACAATTTTTTATATTTATCATTAATGTATGTCTGTATATATATATTATATTGATCGATATTTCTTGTTTAAGTCTTTAAAAAGTTATGTATTAGTCAGAATAAAATTAATGTATGTGTATCTTTTTTAATTTTAATTATAATAATGTATCTATTTTCAATTTGTATTCTTATTCCAATGATTAAATATTGTATTAAATAAATATAATTTTAAAAATACTTGAATATATATATATATATATATAATATTTTTTGTTGAAAATAATAAAATATAATAATTAATATTTATTTAGAAGTAAAATTGATAGATTCCTCATATTTAATTTACTATTGTTCATCGCATCTAATATTCGTAAAAAAATAAAAATGAAGGTCCAATTTAAGTTGTAAATCGTTTTAATGATATCTCAATTTATATAAGAAAAAAACTATAAATAAGAAATTTAGGAAATAAATTACATGAAAACTATTAAATTATTTTATTAATAAAATTTAAAAAAATTTAATTATGGGTATGATTTGGTTGAATGGTAAATGAAGCATTATATTATCCATGCTATTACATGAAATGGAAAAAAAATCATGTTATCTATTGAAACTAATGATGTCCCAAAAATGAAATGGGAAAAAATTGAAAAAGAGATACATAAATATATAAAGAAAATGAATTATGAAAAGTCATAATTTTTTTTCTTTTTATGTAAAATTTAATAGCAGATTGTAACTATCTTAAAATGTGGCAAAAGTCCTTGTGGAAATGACACTTGTTGAGTTTGTTACATCAACTAAATACACTTTTTAAAGGAAAATCATCACCTAACACTATAAAATATTTATTAGCTCCAAAATATTTCTTAACAACTTTTGCAAAAGATTAACTATCAAATTGCTAGAAAATGTGTTTTTTTGCTAAATCCAGGTTGCTAAGCATAGAAAGATATAATTTCTCGCTATTCTGTGGTCAATTTCTCGCTAATTCCTCGTTAATTGAGGTGAAATTTTTTTATTATTTGTATATAATTTGTAGCTACTTTCTCGGAACTTTGCTCAGATAAGTTTGTAGCTAATGTGTCACAACATTGCTCTCAGTACTCGGTACCTAATTTGTCGCAATTTTTTTCTAGCTAATTGGTATCTTATTTGTCACAATTTCATTCCCACAAAACAGTTGCAAGTTTTTGCAATTGTGTTCTCTCTAATCTATAGCTAATTTTTCGCACATTTGTTCTCGTTAACCCATAGTTAATTTTTCACAATTCTATTCTCACTAATCCATAACTAATTAGTTGCAATCTATTCTCGTTAATCGTTAACAAATTTTTGGCGTCGCTAACAGGAACTTGTGCTAAAATATTTGGTAGTCTTAATGAATTTCAGATTTTCTTGTGAATCCTTATAGATATCTATTAGTTTTTAATTATAGTGTTTTGATCTTTCTATGCTTACTTGCCTTGTAGTTACTTATTGTATGCAAGGTGAAAAATTGGTTGAAAATTTGATTCTTTATACTGATATAGAGAGAACAACAAGGAGAAATAATAGTAAAAGAAGATTATAGAAGTAGCTAGATAAGGACAGGCAACAACAGGAAGTGTCGTCCACTTCGTTTAAATTCTAGAAGGACAAATAGAGCAAATGGGTGCCTAGAAATGTAGGTGGAACAGGGAATCAATGTGCTCGTGGATACGAGACTTGTTAAGCTGATTTATGGATACGAGATGTGTTAAGTTTATTACGTTGACTCAATATACTTGTTGAAGAAAAATCACCGCCTAACATGTGCCCTTGGACTACTATACTGATTACAATGATGATTCCAAGGATTACTTTGAAGATGCTGAGAAGATCTAGTCTCATCATCCTACACTATACCCCTTCTCCCTTTTTTGTTTTTATTCAATGCGAGAATGTTGTGTACACTTTCAATCTTCGAATTTTTTGATATCATTATATGATACGCTTCCAGGCCAAATAGATAAGGGAAGCGAGAACATGATCTTCTTCCGTTGCCTTTGATATGATTACCTCTTAAGCGAGCGAGTACTCATATTATGCCTTCCTTTCAGTCTTCTGATCTTACCTTATACCATCCATGTTATGCGGGGAAGCGAGGTAAGGGCTAGCTTCTAATCTCTGATGATGCCCAGCGAGTTACGTACTTTCAGCGAGCATAAATAACCAGTACATAAGAGCAAACGAGCTACATAATTATCGCGAGTATAAAAAGGATTAGTAGGTAAAATCTTTTTTCGCTTATTCCAGGGAGTAACGCAGGATTGGGATATAGTTTTTAATATTAATTAAAGAAATCATAAATTTCTAATTTTAGTGGAGTTGACAAAGTTTCAACTTAGATAGAGTTAACAAAGTATTGATTTTAATCCCCGGTCATATTAAGACAATTGAAATTCAATTCATAAATTATAAAAGACTTCAATTTTAGAAAAAGAAGTGAAAAATATAAATGAAATACATAAATTTAGAAAAGCAAAAAATTTCAAAATATATTTATAGTTTTTTATAAAATGTAGTACGTAAAAAGTTGTTTCAATTTTGTTTATAATAACTAATATGGATAGGATCGAAAGTACACATTTCACTATCTATTGACATATATATGAACAAAATTGAAGGGTTATTGTGTGAAGTAAAGAATATATAAACTCTAGAAAGTGATTCCAAATAATGATAAGAGAATAATTTTATTTTGTTTGAATTAGAGATTAAGGGTACAATTAATGACTCAATTCCCCCTCACAATCAGAGAGAAAGTCGGAAAAGAAGGTGACAAGCACCTTAGCATGGATAATCGCATAAGCACTCCCCAGTGAAGCTACAATGAGCACTTGCTCCTACTCCATATTTCTTTGGGCAATCAACCAAGCAATTATCGCTTTCGCAATAGTCATATAGCTTCACTTCACATACTTTTCCCTCTATCATTTTCAATGGTCCATCGCTTTCTGTTTCACAAAAGATACATATTATTTTAAATGTTAAGCCATTAGTCTCAACGTCACAAAGTTATTTTAAACCAAAAGTCAACTTCAAAACCTTATATCACATACCAATCTCAATGGAAACAACGATTAGAAGGAGCAAAACCAATGACACATTCATCTTCTTTCTCTTGATGTTAATTTTAATATTCTACTCCTTGCCTCATATATAGATGTGTGTGTATGTATGCTTTTATGGAATTAATAGCCATATAACGTTTTTATACAATTTTTTAATTTTATCATTAATGTTGTATGTCTATATATTATATTGATCGATATTTCCTATTTAAGTCTTTCAAAAATTATGTATTAGTCAGAGTAAAATTAATGTATGTATATCTTTTTTAATTTTAATTATAATAATGTATCTATTTTAAATTTGTATTCTTAATCTAATGAATATAAAATAAATATAATTTTTAAAATAGTGGAATATATATATATATATATAGAATTTTTTGCTGAAAATAATAAAATATAATAATTAATATTTATTATAAGTAAAATTGATAGATTCCTCATAATTAATTTACTATTGTTCAATACATCACATATTCATAAAAAATAAAAATGAAAGTCCAATTTAAGTTGTAAATCGTTTTAATGATATGTCAATTTATATTTGTGGGTAATTATAATTACGTAATAGCATGTTCTATTTCCTTTTATAATGTATGATTTGGTGTAATGGTAAATGAAACATTATATTATCCACGCTATTACATGAAATGAAAAAAAAAAATAATGTTATCTATTGAAACTAATGATGTCCCAAAAATAAAATGGGAAAAAAATTGAAAAGGAGATACATAAATATATAAAGAAAAAGAAATATGAAAAGTCATAATTTTTTTTCTTTTTATGTAAAATTTAATAACAGATTGTAACTATCTTAAAATTTGGCATAAGTTCTTATGGAAATGACACTCGTTGAGTTTATTACATCAACTAAATACACTTTTTAAAGGAAAATCATCACCTAACACTATAAAATATTTGCATATTAACTCCAAAATATTTGTTGGCTATTCTGTAGCTAATCCTGCGCTAACAACTTTTGCGAACGATTAGCTATCAAATTGCTAGAAAATGTTTTTTTTTTGCTAAATCCAGGTTGCTAAGCATAGAAAGATATAATTTCTTGCTATTCTATGGTCAATTCCTGGTTAATTGAGGTGAGAAAGTTTTATAATTTCTATATAATCTGTAGCTACTTTCTTGCAACTTTGCTCACATAAGTTTGTAGCTAATGTGTCACAACATTGCTCTCAGTACTCGGTACCTAATTTGTCGCAATTTCATTCCCACCAAACAGTTACTAGTTTTTGCAATTGTGTTCTCTCTAATCTATAGCTAATTTTTCGCACATTTGTTCTCGTTAACCCATAGTTAATTTTTCGCAATTCTATTCTCACTAATCCATAGGTAATTAGTTGCAATTTTATTCTCGTTAATCCTTATATATCTTAGTCACACCAAGCATGATGCTACAAAGTCGGCGACATCAGTTTTTATCCTATTCCACCAAAATGACTATTTCAGGTCCTTATATATCTTAGTCATACCTGGATGTATGCTAAGACGACTTTTATGTTCCTCTTCAAGGATTTGTTTTCTCAACCTCTAATTTCCAGGTACACACACTCTGTCGCGGAATCACAGGATGCCATTTGTCACCATGTTGTAATCCTTCCCTTTCTCAATACCTAACCATCTCACAAACTGTTGCAGCTCAGCATCATTCTTCTGCTGATCTCGAATAGTCTCTAAGATATCACTGGTCAGTGTTAGAAAACTGCATATGATGGAATCCTCTCCCAGTTGCATACCAAGATTCATATCTCTGAGTTTCTCAATCAGTTCTGACTCTTTCACCATCATCACCAACATATGCATCCTCTTCCAACTCAAGGCATCCGCCACTATGTTTGCTTTACCAGGATGGTAAAGCTGCTCAAAATCATAATCCTTGAGATACTCCATCCATCACTGTTGTCTCATGTTTAACTCCTTTTGATCGAACAGGTATTTTAGGCTTTTGTGATCACTAAAAACCTGGAATTGGGAGCCATACAAGTAGTGTCTCCATGTCTTGAGAGCAAACACTACGACATCCAACTCTAAATCATGGGTGTGGTAGTTCTTCTCATGCACTTTTAACTGTCTAGAAGCATAGGCTATTGGCCTATTCTCCTACATTAGTACACAACCAAAACCCTGATAGGATGCATCACAATATACCTCAAACTTCTTACTGGTGTCTAGAATAACAAGTACTGGAGCTGTAGTCAACCTCCTCTTTATCTCCTTAAAACATTCTTCGCATTTATCTTTCCCATTTTAACACTGTCTCAATCTTGCTCGGATCTACTGCAATACCATGTGAAGAGATAACGTGCCTAGAAACTGTACCTCTTCTAGCCAGGACTCATATTTAGAAAGTTTGCCATATAGCTGATGACCTCTCAGTACCTCCAACACAGATCTTAGAGGATCTGCATGCTTCTCTTTATTCTAAGAGTAGTTGAGGATGTCATCTATGAACACCACCACAAACTTATCCAAATAGGGGCAGAAAATGCAGTTCATGTACTCCATGAAGACTATTGGAGCATTAGTCACTCCAAATGGCATCACTACATACTTATAATGTCCATATCTCGATCAGAATGTTGTCTTCTGGACGTCCTCTGGTTTGACTAAGATCTGATGGTATCTAGACCTTAAGTAAATCTTAGAAAACACACATGCCCCTCTCAACTGATATAGCAGATCATCAATCCTTAGCAACGGGTACTTGTTCTTTATTGTCAGTTTGTTGAACTATCGGTAATCCACACAAAGCCAAGAGCTTCCATCCTTCTTCTTCACTAATAACAACGAAGCTCCCCACGGTGAGGCACTAGGTCTGATGAATTTCTTCTCTAGCAAATCATCGATCTGCTTTTTCAACTCTACTAGTTATGCCAGTGTCATTCTGTACGAGGCCGCTGATATTGGACCTGCCCCAAGGACTACATCAATAGAGAAATCTATATCCATGCTGGGTGGTAACTCGAGTATCTCATCTGGAAACACGTCAGCATATTCATCCACCCCTGGAATTCTTCTGTGCTTTTTCTTTCATCTATCACAAAACAAGTAGCTCATCCCTTCATCTCTTTCACTACCTCCTGCGATGATATTAACTCTACCCCTTGTGTCTCTAGGAATACCACTCTGCGCCGTCCACAATTAATCACGACATGGTTGATAGACAGCCAGTCCATTCCCAATATTACTTCCAACCCCTGTAAAGGCAAGCATATAAGATTCACCTTGAATCTTTGGCCTTCTACTTCCAACGAGCATCCAACACAGGCAAAATTGGTTGAAACTTTTCCAGATGCTGGTGTCGAGACTATTAACTCGTATCCCAGGTCACGAGTCGACAATCCTAGTTTCTCCACACAGTCATGAGATATGAAGGAGTGCGAAGCTCCTGAGTCAAACAACACTAACACACTGTTACCAAACAATAAGTAGTAGTCTAGAATGAGGTTACCTGACCGGGTGACCTCGGTGCTGGACATGGTGAATACCCGACTTGTTGCTCTCAGTCTCTCAGATGAAGGTGGTTGAGATCGTGATCAAGGGGCAGTCTTCTTATTAGGACACTTATTAGCAAACTGCCCCAGCTGATCACATGCATAGCACTTGCGAGTGCTAACACTGCTCCCTCCACTGCTTGCCGGTCTAATGCAATCCCTCCTCATGTGCTCTCCTTCACAATTATAGCACCTTAACTTCTGCGAGGATGATGAAGGTCTACTGTAGGGCTTCTTTTGTTGTCTTCCCTCTGCACTATTTTTCTGAGGTCGGGTGACCCGACTAGGACCCATCTCAAGCTGCTCCACACTTTTGGCCTGCTCGACCAAAACTTGAAATTCTCTAACTCTCAAAGGCACTATGAATAGTCGTAGTTCATGTTTTAAGCCGCCTTCAAATTTCCTGCAACGCCACTCCTCGGTGACTGCCTACGAGTAGAACCTCGCTAGGTACTCAAACCTCTCCACATATTGCACCGACAAGTTCCCCTATTGCAGAATGAGGAACTCGGCCTCGCGCTCATGTTTAGCGCTATCAGGGAAATACTTCTCCAGGAACCTCCTCCTGAAGCTGGTCTACGTCACCTCCTCCTCTCGTGTCTGCATTTGTTTCTGCATCCCCATCCACCAGTATTCTACCTCGGTCACCAATAGGAAGGTGGCAAAGGTGAGCTTCTGAGCCTCGGTGCACTCTATCACCCTGAAAATCTTTTCGCATTCTCGCAGCCATGCATCTGCCTCATCTGGGGTGGCTTTCCCAGTGAATTTTGCTGGCTTATGGCGCATAAAATCCTCCATTATCACAGGTCTGACAGGTGGAATCATGGCTCTCGGTTGCGCTGCAATAGGCTGCATCACATCTACCATCCTGTGGATTGCATTCGCAATTTCATCAACTCCAGCCGCATTTCTACGCCTCCTGTTTGCCATTGCATGTGCACTCCACATTGTTCAACTGTTAACATTAAAAAACTCAAAATTATAACAAAGACTATTAATCACTAACAATCAATAACACACAACATGAGTTTACAGACAAAACGCGATAAACTCACTCCCCAAGTTCCCCAAAAACTCGAAACATTTGCTTTGATACCAAATGTAACATCCCTAAGAAATATTACTTCATTAAATAAATAAGTAAATAGTTGAAATTCAAAAGTCACAATATTATTATTCCCAAACGCGGGAAAAATTAAAATAATATCCAAGGCGCCAAGATTTAAATGAAATTAAAACATAATGTCGTTACAATTTCCAAAATTCAATGACATAAAGGAAAACATAGTAAAATCCCTAGCTCTAGTACCTAAAGCTAGCCCTCATTCCATCGTTTGTGCATCCACAGCATCACCTGTATCATCATCTACTCCCGTGTAACGAATCACACGATTATCACCAATAACAAACAGAAAGGGTGAGCTTATAAAATTAGAAATAACATATAAAATAACAGAATATAAGAAAGACACCCATCTTATTCACCCTAATTAGTTCTTGGCCAAGACCTTAATCCCCAAAGCTTTTCCAGCCTTTATAACACACAAGTAGTTAGCCTTGGACTCAGGATTTATGATGCTCACACGAACCTGCCCACTCGTGGTCTTGCCTCTATGAACCTACCCACTCGTAGTCCTGCTCTATGAACCTCCCCGCTCGTAGTCTTGTTCTACGGACCTACCCGCCCGTAGTCCAACACATGTGATCCACCAGCTACGTACCTCCCTGCACGCAGCATCTCTCAAGTGTGAGCACGGAACATACGAACCTACCTCACTCGTATCCTCACACGAGAGTAACTAATTATGAACCTCCCCGCTCATATCATCACATGTTCACCACCATCCATGAACCTACCCGCTCATGGCATAACATCTCCTTATCCAAGTATAGCATCATTGCTTAAACGCAACACACACAAGTCACAGTCTGCAACATTATCGCCTGGCGCAACCAGGCGACACTAGTGCAGACCGCTTGGCGGATCACCTCTGCCGCCAGGCGCCAGTTGATTTCAGAATCTTTGTTTTAAGGTCTATCGCCTGGCGGATCACACCTTGCCGCCAGGTGCCATGCGGTGCAGGGACCCCCTCGCTGGTCCTATCGTCTGGCAGGCATCAGTAGGCCGTCAGGCGCCACACTAGTAGCTCAGATCTTTGCTGATTTTATGTAAGACTCGAGAAAAAAATTAGACTAAAGAGAAACATATGGACATAATTAGTGGCTTGATTAATATTGTTGATTTATTTAATTTATTTAGGTTATTAAATTATGAAATATAAAATAATTATTATTTGAGTGATTTAAGTTATTTTTGTATTATTAATAATTATTAAGTGATATAAGTTATTGTTTTATTTATTTTAAATTTTAATATCATATATAATGTTACGAATATGTGTATATAAATAATTGGTGCATTATATTTTATGAGAATGCGTATATTTCAGTGGCTAGCGCTTTGAGTTGTGTGTGCAGATTCCTAGGTTCAAACATATCCCAACTAATATATTGGATTAAATTAGTTTTTCTCTTTCCTTATTTATTTGGTTGTGGGGCCCACAAAGAATTCTTTTGTTTCTCTCTCCTCAAGTTGTTTAACTTACCTGAAGTGAATGTTGCATGGGTGTATCTTTCATTCATTTATATATATATATATATATATATATATATATATATATATATATATATATATATATATATATATATATTTT
>Ga0214542_1006096_pt1 | contig 22314 bp, 8 predicted proteins | sample CNSS1metaG_FD_160096 | JGI IMG/M metagenome (GOLD analysis project Ga0214542, IMG submission 160096) | Root nodule microbial communities from cowpea collected in UCLA plant growth center, Los Angeles, California, USA - CNSS1 | ecosystem: Host-associated > Plants > Roots > Nodule | place: USA...
ATATATATATATATATATATATATATATATATATATATATATATATATATATATATATATATATATATATATATATATATATATATATATATATATACTCAACTTTGGTGGCTGAATTTTTTGCATTATCGATTCTATTTTGACAGTCTTAATAACTATTTTTCATTATTTTTTATGCCCTCAATGGAAAGCTATTTTGTTTTATACTTGAGCTTGGATTTTTTTTTTTTACATTGATTTTTTTTATATTTTCAAATTTTTGAAGATTATAAACATTAATAAGCTTAAACAATAAAAATATATAATTGAAAACAGATTAGAATTTATTGTTTTGTTTTGTTGCTGTGATTTCTCTGAAACATCTTTTCCTGTGATAGCCAATATTTTTAGCATGTTAGTTTCAGAAAGGAAATTTATTTTACATAATTAAATTATTAAAACAAACATTTCGAATATCTACAATTTATAATAATTACAAAAATTTAAGCAACTAAGACGCATAGCGAACATTAATAAAAGGATAATGTTATTCTCAAATTAAAATTAGTTAACTGATGAATTAACGCCGTGGTTAAACACAATATGAGAACAATCTATATAGCAAGAAACTTTGTCATATACAAAAATTCGTTTGGTCATAGATAATCATTGTATTTGAAAAAAAAAAAAGAAAATTCATATCTGGTGTAATAAGTTGAAAGACACTCATAATATATAAAAGCTAAAGCTTTTATTTTGATAATTTACATAATACAAATTTATATAATGGTTGTGATGAATGTAAAATTTCAGTTTTTGATTAGACAACAATTTTTAAAAAGCTTAATTATAAACCGTATTCAAATTTTGTCGATGATTTTGAGGTTAGAATTGATTCAAAAGAGGATGATTATTATTTTGAGGATCATATCCTTGAGTGAAGTCACATCATTTAAAATTGTTGAAAAAGCAAAAGCAAAAGCAAGTAGCTCAATAGATGATGACTTAATGCATGATGTGCATGTGCCCCACCATGGCATCAAGCATACATTAACCTTAGAACAAGAGGACAAGATCCAGAGTAAACGGTCCAAACAAGGCATTAGAATAAAGAAGGCAATTGCTATTAGTTTTTAATAATATCAAGGTATTAATTTTTATGAATAAATTTAACGTTATATTTTCTATTAGGATATTTAATATTTTCAGTTAGTGTGTGATTTCATGCCACAAATACTGAACACAGTTGCCTTATTTTCAACGCCGTAAATGGTTTTGTTTTCTTGTTTAGACGTGGAGGAAATATTTTCTTAATTGACAAAATAACAAAGAAAATAAACACACGTAGTTGGTGAGAAAAGGCTGAATTCATATCAAATGTGAAGTTGAACTTTGGACTTATCATGTCCCTTTTCTCTTCACACATTTACCTCTATTTTCTTACTAATTATAGTAAATTCTTGTTTTTTAGCTTTTTATACTACTTGAGTGATATTAAATGTTATTAGCCTCATAAGTAAATACTCATAACTTGACCAAAGTTTTTAGATGATGTTATTTTACACACAAAAAACTTCATCTAGTGTTAGACTTTTTTTTCTTCACGTTTACATGTTTTTGTTTCATATATCATTTTGTGATGTTTTTGTTGGACACCATTGTTTTGGTGTCTAAACTTTTATATCGTCCAAATTTTCTTACCCAGTCTATAATTAATTTATCTATTCACGTACATACGATAATTAAACGCATGCTATTTTTACTCTAAGTTTGTGTTCTTCAATGCAATTGCTGTTTAATCACCCACCTTGCTTCTCACGTTATGTATTGCCATCAAATTTTCCAACACATCTCTCACGTTATTAATCCTAATTAGAAGCTATACCATTTTTCTAAGTCACTTTATGTCGTGAACTTGGGGGTAAAAAATAATCTAAAGTACCAACTATATATTAATTTATACCTTATTTTCTGTAACAAAAGTTTTGATCTTTTTCTGAAGGAAGTTAACCATTTCATTGGATTCACCCTTTTCTCTACAATTTTGTATCGCAGAAAGTAAAACAAAGTTGAAAGTGTAGTATTCAAGTCAACATTTTAATATAGACCCTTAATACAATTTATTCATGATTTCCATATTTTAGTTTGTGCATATCAATTTCTTTCCTGAAAGGAAGCAAAGGTGTTCAAACGGAAAGAGTTTTTCTGGTTTATTGTTTTGGGCCCAAAAATAGATAAAAGTTGCAGGGGTTTTTCTTCTTGCACCTCCAAGTTTGGCTGTAAAGACCAATATATCCTTCATAAAAATAAAAATAAGTTATAAATTAAATATCTCTACAACCTGCACCCTCCAGAATGAAATTCAGTATTCCGGATTCTGAAAGCCGGTAACACCGGATTCTGAAAGCCGTTAATACCGATTTCTAAAAGTCGGTAACCCCAATTTTTGTTTTTAATTTTTTTATATATTTTTATATATTTTAAAATTATATTTATATATAATTATATTATTTGTATTAAGTTTAAGAAAATTTCTAATAATTTTATTTATATATTTTTTAGTTATATATCTTTATTGTTTAAAAATAAAAATTAATTTAATGGATGTTGGTTGATAAAAGCAATTAAGGTTCTATCTCTGGTCATAATAAAATTATTTTCAATAAGTCATCAAGAAAATATTAAAGTAAAAAAGAAAAGTAAGGAGATAAATGATTATCTAAATATTTGTCATAAATCATTAATATTTTATTATAATTTATGTATCTTAAATTTATGATTCTCCTATGATGTTTCTTCCAAATTAAGTTTTACCCAAATTAGTATGACCTTAAATTATGAAATATAAAGGTCGTTGTGTTTTCTGCTGAAATGGCAAAATTTATGGACATACTACATTATAAATTCTACTACACATAATGAATTAGTTAGATAACCTTGATTTGGAATAAAAATTAGAATACCTCGGTTGCGTGAATTCAATGATTTAAAAATATTAGAAATTGAAAAATGCATACGTGAATCACTATATAAAAATGGTTTAAGTAAAGAAAATGAAGAACTTTTTATTTAACTAGAAAATTAATTTATATATAAAAAAAATTAAATTTGACACCTCTAAAATTTTTATTCATGTTTCGTCACTGTTCGTATCTTGAAAATCAATAAAATCGGATTTTGAAAGCCGGTAACACCGGATTTTGAAAGCCGGTAACTCCGGCTTCTGAAAGTCAGTAACTACAAATTAAAAGGGTAGGAGTGGAATTATAAAAAATTTGGGGGTGTAGAAAGAAAAATTGGGGGTGCAGGAAGAAAAACCCAAGTTGCTGTGGGGAACTAATTCATGGCCCAGCTAGAATAAAAGTTGGGCCAAGCCTAACCTGAATCCCATTTCTTTAACAATCTGTGGATTCGTCAGTTGCGCAATGCCGTTTCTCTTTGTTTAATGATATTTAATAATTTCAATTGATACTTAATGAAAAAATCGTAAAAACTAAAATAAGATTTATAAAACACCATTATTTTTTATTTTCTGAATTTATTTTGATGACATCTTATCACTTTGTTAGAAGTTTATCATACCCGTAAAATGCATGACTATAGAAAATTTTAATGCTAAAATGTGCGGAATATTTTTTATGATAGTATTTGCAAAGTGATGATAATTAAGTCATAAAATATGCGTATTTTTTAATTTTTATTTGAATTTTGTTCCTGTATTCAAATCTTAAAAATATAATTTTTTTTTCTGGGCTTCATTGTTTCCTCTTTTGTGTTGAGTAAAAATACGTAATTTTTCGCCTGTATGAGGACTTTCTATTTAAAATAGGAGCTTTTGAATGATTAAAAAAAATGGTTTTTATTGTTAAGAACCACAAGCTACTTAAAGCCTAAAATTATCAGATTGCATCACTCTTGTAACTTTCTGTGAAGAAAATTGACTTTTACAAGATCTTGTAAATTGTGTCTCAACCTTTGCGAGAACAATTTATAATAAGATGTTTATCTGTCACATCTTTTACCTTCTAGAGTCTATTTTTATTTTTAATTTATTTTCTTGCTATGTAGTCATTTGTTTTTGATACAAAGTCTTAACATCTTGGATATTATATGTTACAGCTTTAAGTCTTCACTCATTTCGAGTTTGGAAACTTTTCCTATGAAGGGTTAAGGTAACATTCATTATTTTAAATTAATTTTTTTTACTAAAAGTAAAATTACGAAGGGACATTCTTCTACCTTCAGGATTTTAATCTCTTGCAATGCTTGTCTTCCATAGCTTTTAATAAGAAGCTCCATCAATTTGCCTGCACTGAACATTTCCACTCACGGATCTTATATCTGGATTACTCACTCAAGACTCTTGAGAGATTGTAGAGGATAAAAAAAAAACTAAACACTTCTTATTATTCTTTCGCAAAGATCAATCAACCCTATTTATAATTTTGGTTTACAACCGAATTTGTTTTCCAATAGTCAAAATTACCAAACAACCACAAAATATAAATTCTGTTTACAATTTTTTTATTACATTTTCTTATTTACTTCCATTCACTTTATTCTTTTTTTTCCCTATTTCTTTCCTTGTCATCAACCAAATGTGTTCATGCTAGAGGGAATATAGGACCATTTTGTTTGAATTGAAAATTTGATACATAAAACATATATAGATATACCTCATATTCTTGACATAACTAAATAATCAATAGACTTGTCACTAATATATAAATGAATACGATAGTTAAATAACTAAATAAACAAAAAGAGATTTGATCTCAATATCTATTATAACTTAATAAATCTTTTTATTACATAAAAGAGATTTGAATAGTTGTGTGTCAAGAGATAATTTGGAATTCAAAGTTATATGAGAGAGTATGAAATTTGATCCTTTAGCATTGTCTCCTGTGATTTGCAAGTTTGTTTCTTATAAATGAGATTATATCTTTTGTGATTTGATGTTTCAATTTTAGTTAAAATAATTCAGAAGTGCTGTTTTACTTCTAATAGAAATAGAACAGCAAGGACTGTACATGTTTTTAAACGGCCACCTCTTAAACGTCAAAGCATTATTAATTAAGTACTTGTTCAAAGTTTTCATGACAAAATTGTTGCGATGATGTCTAATTTCGAAAAGACTACAGCTAAATCACCAAAACAGTCGAATCCTTAAAAAAAAAAAAAAATCTAAAATGAGAAGTTAAAAAGTTAGGAGATCAATATTGACTTTCACCGATTGAAAAACCAGAATATAATAAATCTTTTGGGAGTTTGAGAGCTTACAAAGAGTGTTTATGAAATTTGGATTTTTTTGCTGATTTTTTTTTACTGTTCTTTTATTGTACTTTCATAATATAGATTATCATTAACTTTTCGAAATATATTAAAAAAATATTTAAAATACTAATACAATGTATTTTTAATGCTCAACAGAAAATAACATCCAAAAAATCAGTAAAAAATCTGAACTTATGTTTGTTTATGTTAACAAGATATTAGGAGTAAGAGAATGAAGATGTTGAAGATGATATTTAGATAAGTTATGATAGAAAAATTTATAATTTGTGTTCATTGTTTCTATAATTTGAATGTTATTGATAGTAGATGCTATTTTATTTATGCATGTATGATGAAATAAGAACAAAAACAGAAAAAGAGAACAAGTTTTCCAGAAACGAAACTCTCTAACATACTATAGATTATTTTTAGATTCCCTTGACATGCATAGAAGACTTTCTAGAAAATTATGTAGAAGGAAAGCTAAGAGAAAAATCTTAAGAGGAGGAAGTTGAATTATACGTTTCAGTCTCCTTTCTCTTTGAAGAAAAATCTCAAGAGAAGGAAAGCTATATAGTGATATCATCCAATCTTGAATTGATTATTTTGAGTCTAAAGTTGAACCTGATTGTTGTATTATGCAGATTATTTGACACTTTGATAAGTATATGATCCTCTTATAGAAGTCCAGTTCCCAGTGCTCAAGATGTACAATGAATACTATACTATTCTTATTCATTCATGTTGTATTTTGTAAGATGTTGATGAGTGAACACAAGAATACAATGAGAATGCCATTTTCTTTCAGCCACAACAGGTATTTATGGAGAAATATATAGCAGTGCAAGAAATTGTAACTCCCTAGCTTCGTGGTAATAATATACAACAGCTATCTATGATAGTGGAAAAGCCTTCACTTTCTGAAATTAAACTCTGTCAGCAGGGGAGTATGGAGGAATTGGATTATAATATAAAGCTGCTTTACCCTGAAGTTCATGGTTGTTTTTCCAACTGAATTCCTTATCGATTGCTTCTTGTATGTTATTCATTTCCAAGGAACTCTGTAATTTCTGGTTGCCTAAAACTACCACAGAAATGAAGAATGCTTGTAAATGATTCATACTTGAACTGTATTCCACCGAATAGAATCCATCCTTCAATGGCAGCAAAGTGAATATGGGAGTGTTTTCCTCAGCTCCTTCCTGAAAGTTATGGCATAGAAGATATTAACTGGCTTGCCATTATATATATAACTGCATATACTAATGGCCACAAGAAGAAAAGTAAAAACATACCTGAACAAAAAGATGAAATCTCTCTGGGTAAGATTTTGAACTCCTTGGAATATTTGAACTGATGTTTTGGTTAGAGAGAACAAGCAATTTGCAACCAACATCCCAACCTCCACAATCACATGATCCCCCCAACTTCCATCTTTGGATCAATGGTGAAGGTTTTCCAGTGTTGGGTGAACTATGTACTCCACCAGGAAGTATAACTTTAGTGCTGCCATAGATATCATTTTCTTGTGCTCTGCAAAAACATTTTTCATCTGCCAAGCACTTTAGGCATCTCTTCCCTGCCAAATTATGACTATATAGTAGTTCTTCATGATTTATGTTTTCACAAGGAATCTCAATAACAACTGCTGCAAGCTCCTTGCTCATGAAGAACTGTGGTGTTTCTCGATCAAGCTGGTCAACTTCAACTCCCATTAGGACATATTCTTTCACCACTCTCTGTCTCTTGGAGTTCTCATTGTTTGATTCATCGATTTTAGAACTAGAAACCCTCATCTTACCAACCATATTGTAGGCATATCCACAGTTTTTTTCTTTACTCCAATGACTCATCCATTTGCCACTCTTTTTCTTTATTTCATTAACAACGTAGAATGTAAAATAGCTGTCTAAATCATCCTTCTCCTGCAATGCTAAACTCTTCGTGGTAGCGGCAAGAACCGTTCTTTCACTGTTGATCACAAATTTAAACAGAGGTACTCCATTTCTTATAGTTAGCTGCAAAAGAGCTTGGAATGATGATTCCTTAGTCTTTTCATCAGGCAGATTAATTGTCCTCAAGCTGATCGAATCTATGCTTCCTTTTGATGTCACACTGTGTTCATCTGAATAGTGCATGCTTGATGTCTTGTACTTTAATAAGGGGTCTAATAACCTTAACAAGGGGCTAGACCTGGTTCTGTTATGGCCTTTTACTTTGTACTTGCTATGATTTTCCAAACAAGCTGAAGATTCTGGTGTCACTGAACCAGACTTTGAACTCACATACATGGAGCTAAGTTTTGGAATAGAACCTTCCTTGAAACTGAAACTTCTCCCAATCCGACTTAAACTTAAGCTTAGTCGACGATTAGATGAGGGATTCACTGGTGTCGGCTCAGGAATTTCACGGTCCCGTGATTCCAGCACATTACTGAAAGCACACTGATTTTTTAGCTTGTTATCTAGCACATCCTTTTCAATGCATGTATCTTGAGATTGGAGACTGAATGTGTTATTTGAGTAAGATGATTTCTTATATACACCAGAAGACCGACCAATATCTAGATCAGTATTATTACTCTGTTGCAGTGTTTCAGAGGAAATAAGCTCAGCAACAGAATGTGGAATTTCAGAATGTAAATCTTCAGTGTAAACCTCCTCAGGAATTGACATATATGACAAACTACTCCGGCTTGATTCTGCAAGGTCTTCATCGGATAAGGTTCTTGATTGAGAATGCTGAAAATAGTCTTCAGATTTCAATTGCAGAACTTTTCGGGGACGAAGCAGCACAATATTACCAGGCATCCCATGACTTTGTTTATGATCAGCATCAATATCTGATTGGTGCCATTGATTCATCTTGTTCTTGAGTTCACTGCTGCTGGAACTCATTTGCTTCTGAGAACGAAATAACACACCTTTATTTTTTGATTCCAATGATGAAAATCCCTTATCAGAACTAGACTTCAGATTTCTCTCCTTTTTCTTGAGGCTATGCGGGTGCAAACCCTCCATTCTCTTCTCATCTTCAATATTCCTACCACTAGAATTTTCGTTAGAAACTACTGAGACCCCGTGATGCCTGGATTTAGATGCAGAGCTTCCAACTACTGAAGTTATTTCATCATAGTCATTAACTTTCACCCTTTGAAGTGATGGAACTGACATTCCGAGCTCATCTCCAATGGTCTTTGTTTTAATTTCAGAATGTTGATACTGTTTGACATTCTGAGAAGACATTTTAGAACTTATAGCAAGGTCTTCTTTATAAGATCCCTTGTGTCTTGAAGAACTCAAACCTTTTTTACCATCAAGCTTTCTATTATGGCCAACAGAAATGGTAGATGATGTGGTGGCTACCGTTGGTAATGCTTCTTCTCTGCTACTGAATGATGTGAAATTGCTAGCTTCTGCTTTTGTATGCGTTTGCTTGCTCTTCCATTTTTCAAGTTTAGACCAATCAAGAACCCCAACATTTAAAGCCTTCCCTTGAATACTTTCTCCTCCATCAGAACGCTTGAGAAATCCAGGCAAACTAGACATGTACTTGACAAGTTCATCAGGTGAAGTTGAACTTCCCTTTGCACTATCCAAGTGCTGAACCTTTCTTACTATGTCATGCTTTGCTTTATAACCAGAATCACTGCTTGCTTGACCAACAATAGACTTTGATTTTAACTTAAGTGAGTCCCTTGAAGATGGATTGGGTTGGAGCAAACTAGAACCATCCTTTGCTGACTTTGACCTGCTTTCCTGTTTTGAGCTTTTCTTTCCAAGGGTTAAACCAAACCCCATCTCTTCAGAGGGATTCAACAACTCATTATATTGCAGGATGATCAATGATATGATTTGACATACGCTAAGATTTCGCTCTGAAGTTTCTCTCCCGTATACTCATGCTGCAGAGGAGTTACTCCACTTGATCTGGAGATGTTTACATTTAGATAAATTTGTACAAAAAAACAAGAATTCCAAAAACAATGCTGCAAACATTAAATTCATAGGATAAGGATTTCGCAGAAGGAACGTAGATGGCATCCGAAGCAGTTCAACAATGATATCAGATTACATTTTGCAACACAACAATGGCATGTTTTCATAAACAGAATAACATGTATTACATACTACAATTTATAATATCATAAACGTACTACATATTATAGGGTGTTCAACAATTAAATGATATTAGAGGGGAAAATAATCGTCATTAAAATGGGTTATTGCTCTTTCTTTTAGTATATTTTGGGTACCAAATGCAAATAGTTAATTGTTCCTTGAAACAGAGAAATTTTGTTTTGACGCTGAGAAGAAGGAATTAGGAGTTGTGACAGAAAGCTACGTGAAAGGGAAGTGATTGAGTTTACTGTAAATATCCACGTCTTAATTCAGTGAACATAAACAATGAAATATCCACCACTCCGTACTCAAGAAAACAACAATGAACGCATTTCCATACATTAACCTATGAATACGATGCTTCCGAATTAAATGCTAATCAATTTCACATAAATGCACATCAATATCATGACATAACCTCTGTTTTGAACCCAAATCAGAACACAAACACAACCATAGAAGTAAGCATAGGCTAATACTTATGCAAAACTTAGACTATAACATCAGAACCAATTAATTTGTAAAACGATGGGGTGCCCAATTTAGTAAGACACAGCATGAGTCAACAACTGGAAGCAGAACCGAAATTCATGAATGACACCAGAAATTTAATTCCTGTTTGGCTGCTGAGAAGAAAAAGATGCAGTAACCAAAAGTAAAACAAAACTCAAACACCCTCTTGCCGGAAAATCAAGACCAACAAAACCCACATTTTCAATGAAACAAAGGATCCAAACACAATGATAAAAAAAGTTCCTTTAAACCCTGGATTAAGTTTTTTCAAGAAAAAACAAACAACAAAGATAATACACAGAAGGTGATACAAAGATGGAGCACCGAACTGATCTCAAAGTTTTCTGAAGAACTTACCAACCCAGAGAACCAAGAGTGAAAAAGAAGGAAACTTGGCAAAGGGAAGAGGGAAATCCTCCACGTGGGTATGTTATGGCGGCAAGTGGGAGCGGAACAGGCTTCGGAGATCCCGAGGAATATAGAAAGGTAATTGGGTGAGGAATTCAATGCAGGAGAAGATAGGTTGGAAGCAGAGCTAAGAAGTGAAAATGAGCGGTGGCAGCACTGTGCAAGGCGTGTGGAATGATTGTTCCACGTTGTGGTTCATCATCACAGGCATTAGTATCAACATCAAATAATCCTTCTCTTGCTTCTTCTTGGTATTGGTATTTAATACATGTATGTGTTTTCTTCATTGATAAACAAAGAGAGAGAGAGAGAGAGAAAATAATGATAGACTCCTACCAATTCTTTCTTATGTAACAAAACACACACAGAGGAAGAAGATAGAGAGGGTGTGTGTGTGTGACAGTGAAATGAAAGTGTGTGTTGGGTCGCTGCGTGGGTCCCATGATGGGAAACTTGTTTCCCTTTCACGATTGCCTATGTTCGAGAGCTAGGGTCCACAAGACTCCAACTAATTTTTGTTTATTTTAATAAATATGGTAAACACCTATATCATGGCAAACGAGTAGTGTTTTTATACAATTAAATAATATTATTTTATTATGTTTATCACGTAAAATTTAATATAATTATCAGGTTTACGTAGCTTTCAAGTAATTTGGATATTTTAAAAGAAAATTTTATTGAGCATTTATAATATTAGTTTTATTTTTTAGAATAAAACTAAAAGAGGGAAAATTGATAGTTGGGTTTGGGATTAAGATTGCAAAACACTTTGATTATGCTGTTTTTGCGAAAAAGGTGAGATTATATATATGCAAAAACGATTGTGAAAGAGTGACGAAATAGCATGAATGTGAAGACTAATATAGAAACCAGTTATCTCCTTTTTGGTGTTTTGCAACTCAAACTATTATAATACTTTAATAAAGAGTTGTGACTATAATGATTGAATTTTGCTGCAAGCTATAAGCATTGGAATTGTCCTTCTATTGATTTCGAAAAGGAAGCAAACATATTGATGCTGAGGTTAACTGATAAATTTATCTAAGTGTTTTGACCTCATTCCATTTTCCTGAAAGAAGATGAATGATCTAAAATCAAATTATTCGTTTCCTTTTTTAATGCCACACCAAATGAAAACACGCCTTACAAAATGCTAAAGAAATTCAAAGATGATTGCTTTTGTAATCATCAACTTTAAATTCCTCGATGTTCGTGCTGGAACCTAACTTTCAACATTATGAAACTGAATATCAAAGATTTAAAAATTTTGAACATTTGAATAAAGAAAATAGTGACATATGACTCTGATAATTTAGCTGATACCAATACAAAACAAGGAAAAATTCATATTACTTTTGAATTACTACCCAACAATACTTTCTTTTTTGGCTATACAGCTTATAGTATCGTGAACGGCAAGCATGCCATCTTTGTCTTATGAGTATGCTATACAACATGTACGAAATACTATACTGGATCTTTTTTTATTTAATTAAGGTTTTTTCACCAACTTAAAAAGCATTTAAAATGCAGTTTAAATTTAATTATCTATTATACCTGTTCAGTTTTTTCTTTAATGTTCAAATAATTTTAATGCACTATAAAAATAGAAATAAGAATATTACTGAAAAAATTGCATTATGTTAAAATTTGAAAAATAACAATAAACCCAGATATTTCTTTTTTAATAAAAAACCATTATTAAAAACAAAAATAATAGTATTGATTGGAAGAGTTATGCAACACTGAGACTATGACATCAGATCCAAATAGTATTTGTGATGACATGTTATGGCATTAGGATTCATTTCTTTATGTTTTTTTTTGGGTATTTGTATATCAGATAGATTTATTATTATTTGACTTGAATATTATTATAAAAGTCATTTGTTGACTTATTATAGTCCCATAATAATATTGAATTTGTCTTGAATTTTCAATAATTCTTAAGGTACTTAATCACTCATTGTGTGACCAACATTGTACCATGGCAGATCCAAATATGATGCAATAACTCAAGATAAACTTTTCTCCCACTCCATATTCGTGGTTTCTTTTATTAATTGCCATGATAAAATATTTTAGTTATTCACAAGAATAGACATTAAATTAATTTCTCTGTCCGGTTTAGTACAATTATGAGGGTGTCACTACTTCTTTTGGATTATTTTGCAACATGATTTTGAAAATGGATCCCGGTGATTACATATTTTGAATACATACAAAATCCATTTCTTGAACTTCTGATTTGATTTTAAAGTAAGACTTTTCCCTTTTCCCTTTAGCTTTTTCGAAGTCTCCTAAAATAACCCGTACATGAAAAATAAGAATGCTTACCAACTCCTCTAGACATCGTCTCCTTCTTGAATGTTCTAAGAGTTGTATCTTGAGTCCTCCATGCAAAGTCCACAACACCTTTTTCATTCATGTAATACTTAGTGATCATGCTTTTATAGAGTAGACTATTAAGAAGAGTTTGTACTCTATTAATCATGGACCGTATGGTTTCATTTTCTTTTATAGAAAACGTCTCATATTGATGTTTAAGAACAACTAGTGCTTGAGGTGACGTCAATTGTTTCATGGCGGAGGTCAAGTTAGTCAAGTCACAATTGAATCGTGATGTTTGAACTGTTAGACTCTTAAGAAAGAGTTGTGCCTTGACTAAAAGTTATAGCTTTATGCCTAGTGGTAAGTGCTCGATCCAACAATTTAGAAGCGTAATTAATTTATTTGAAGAATTTAAAATTCTTTACACTAAAATGATTTGTTTGGATAAAGTAATTCGAAAGAAATTTAAATTTAAGAAATTTTGAAGGTATTCAAATGAAGAAAATAGAACAATTTTAAATACCATAAAAAATATAAGAATTTTGAAATTTCACTCATTTTCACTTTACTCTCACTTCACTAACACAAAGGTCATGTCGAGTTGAGCCAACTTATGATAAAGGTTCAGTCGAGTCAACTTTGGCTTAAGGCTCACTCCATAGACAACAGTCTATTAATGCAATTCTCCGCAAATAGCTTACTCTTGCATTTGATCAATTCAAGAGAATCTTCAATCCCATCCAGATTTAACCCCTCAAGCACTTCAAATTGTTTAGCTGAAAGATGTGGAAGATGATGTTCCACAAAATTAAAGCAAAACATTGGGGATACACGTGTCTTGAAAGGAATCTGACCATGGAGCTGCGCAGGCAACATTTCCATGGTATATGGGTGTCAATCCATATCCTGTTTAATATAAAAAAGTTGTCATAGTTAAAAGTCAAAACTAAAAGGTGGTTCAATTAAAAAAGCAAAGTAATTTAGCTTTACCATGTCTTCGAGATTGTTTAAAATGGAAATTATTTTTTGTTCATAAGTTGCATAGTGGTCTCCATCTATCTTATGCAATGCCTCAACAACCAAAAATAACAAGAGTGTTGGCGGCTGCACTTGGTGGAGGTCAATTTGAAGCTCTTCCCGCAATTTTGGAATGTGGTATAAAAAAAATCCTATAAAAGAAAAAAAAAACACATCAACTTGTTAAAATATCAAAAATCATAAAAAAGAAAGAAAAACTCAACAAAAGAATTTTTCTTACCAATAGAACCCACATGTTGCCATCACAAAATTTCTTATGTCCTTTTCTATACTTCTTCATCCCATGATAGAGGAATGAAAGTAATGCAACCCCCAAGCATAACCATTTACATCGTTCAATTCCTTAATGAATTGAACATATGTAGGGCGACATAAATGTCCATCCCCTTATGGTACTATTATACAATTGATAATGAATAATAGTACATCATAAATCTTATGGTTTTGTGGCCCTTGTCCACATGCAATTCTTTTCAATTCACCAAGTCTAAGGGTCTTTGTATTGGACTCAAATATAGAAAACGCATCCTCATCACGACTAAAAGCTGGAATGATAGGTTTCCCATTAATGGGTAGCTCAGTTAAAAAAAGAACATCCTCAAGCGTGATGTTCATGCAAATGTCATTGACTAAGAAAGAAAAAAAGTCTAGGCGTTCGACTTTGATTTGGTACTTTTCTAATAAAATTTGACACAAACGAGTTGGAAGAGAGTTGCCTTTACGCATTACCATCAATAAGCGGAAAAGACAACTGGCTGGACCATTTGAGGATATGCTTTCAGTAATGAAAGTCTTCATTTCATTATCCAATCATATAACTCTTTTAATGTGTCCAACTTGCCACAACTCTTAGATGCCATTCCTACATTTATTCAGTTCATAAACATATACAAGAGCAATTAATGAAAAAATATGAGTAGATAAAAGAATTAATCGAAGTTGGCAAAAAAAAAATATGTATACAGAAGTTCAGTGAATCAGAGACAGTATACAAGGTTCAATCCAATGAATACATTAACTCTAGAGATGAGAAGGAAAGGAGGGTGGAGAATGAGAATGATGAATTCAAGTGCAAAATTGTATACTTTGACAAAGCAAAGATTGTTGAGTTTTATGGCAAATCAAACTACAACACAGTTTCACTAAGAAAATACCAACTACTATTCTAGAAAAATATTCAATCCATTAAAACTAACTCCAAAGTAGTTTGAATTGGTGTGAAAATGAATTAGTTTTGACTACTTAGATATACACATGATTTTGCAATTTATATCTACAACTAATACAAGTTATGATTTAAAATAATGACCCAAAATAAACAAACAAATATGATTTAAAATAGTGACCCAAAATAAACAAATAAATATGATTGAAAATAATGACCCAAAATAAATACATGTCAATAATTAGAGTATAATATAACACATCATGAACAACCAACACACCAATCTGTATGAAAATGGTAACCCACAGAAAAAAGGCTTTTTCAATTGCTTGTTCATTGAAGCATGGTAAGCACAATTTCACTATCAGTCAGGATGAATAATTAAAGGGTTCTAATAGAAATTTTGGGGTGAGTAAAAACTGTGCCTTATCACTGTATAGGTCCCAAGAGAGAGTTTATCTCAATACAAACAACACAATTATTGCAAGCTTAAAAATAGCAAAAGAATATGAACCAACAATACAGTCAAAACTAGGTCGCAAGACAAAGTTTATCTCAATACAAACAACACAATTATTGCAAGCTTAAAAATAGCAAAAGACTAATGGAAAAAACTAACTACTAAAAATTATGCAGAAATTTAAAATCATCTTGTGCCTTGATAAACTACTTTAGAACACTACTAAAATGAGTATGTAAATCTGAAATAGGCCTAATACTATCAAAATTAACTAGAAACAATAACAAAACAAGATCAATTTCATCTACTAAACAACTATTGCAGGTATTTATAGAATTATAACTGAGTTGCAAAAAATTCACTATATGCCTAGAAATATACCACAAAACATAACAAATTTCAAGGTAAAATTGACAAAAAAATAAAATTCTAAAAACAGCATACTAGAATTAGGAAAAGGAAGATGGAACCAAGTTGGATGTGCAACTCTTAATACTGAAACTTGTGCAGCAGACCTACAACAACACAACAGTAGAGTTAAGCTTCTTCCACCCCTTACTTTAAATTTTATATTAAAGGAAAGGAGTAACCTTATGATTAATCCTTCTTTAATAACCCTAAATTGCTAGTTGTGTATTATCTCTCAGCAGCAATCACAATTATAATCACAAGAAATCAGTAAGCAAAGTTGATGGAAAATAACTTATAAATCAGGGCTCAAAATTGAAAATTGAAAAAATGGGAACGAATTAGGGCTCGAAATTGGGAGAAAGGGTTCGAAATTGAAAATTGAAAGATTGGGGACGAACACAAACCTGTGGTGGGTGCGTTCGTCGTAGCTGCGGTGGCTGCAGCTGCACTACGAGATCGTGGCTGCGACTGCTCAATCCAAAAAAATAACAAAAGGATTAATTTATTTCGAAGTTGAAAGGAGAACCCCTGCGGTTTTATAATAAGCTATATGAAATAATTTTGTACCAATTAAATTGTTAAACAACTACATAGAAAAAATTTAAATATTAATAAATAGTTATTTAAATATTAATAAATATATTATTCATATTTATGTACTATTTAAATTTTTTTATGAATGTAGTTATTAAATAGATATATTATAATGTAAACATAATATTGTATTCTTACTTTATATAAATAAATATAAGTTTCAATTACTACAATACCCTGCAGTGTTATATTTTAGAGCTTAAAATTGGATTACTAATGTTGGCTAGACCGTTGGTTTACTAGTTCAACAATTGAAGAAGCATGCATAATCAATTGCATTTCACTCATAGGGAATAATAGTTCAATAGTTTTGTTTGCACAATAAATGAGTAAGCAAAGTCGTTGGAAAATAACTTATAAACCAGTAAGCACAACAAGGCAACAATAATCACAATTATAATCACGTCCAACTGTTGTGTTCAGTTTACCATCACAATTAGGCAAAATCAATAACACACAAAAATCACAAATTAGGGTTTGAAATTGGTGGAAATGGTTCGAAATTGAAAATTGAAAAATTGGGGACGAATTAGGATTCGAAAATGGGGAAAAGGGTTCAAAATAAAAAATTGAAAAATTGGAGACGAATTAGAGCTCGAAATTGGGGGATAGGGTTCAAAATTGAAAATTGAAAAATTTAGAACGAATTAGAGCTCGAAATTGGGGGAAAGGGTTCGAAATTGAAAATTGAAAGATTGGGAGGAATTAAGATTCAAAAATGGGGGAAAGAGTTCAAAATTGAAAATTGAAAAATTGAAGACGAATTAGGATTCGAAAATGGAGGAAAGGGTTCGAAATTGAAAATTGAAAAATTCGAGACGAATTAGGGCTCGAAATTGAAAACGAATTAGGTAATGAATTAAGGCTCGAAATTGGGGGGAAGGATTCGAAATTGAAAATTGAAAAAATTGGAACAAATTAGAGCACGAAATTGGGGGAAAAGGTTTGAAATTGAAAATTAAAAGATTGGGGGACGAACACAAACATGTGGTGTGTGCGGTGGTCGTGGTTGCGTTCGTCGTAGCTGCGATGGCTGCGGCTGCACTACGAGATCGTGGCTGCGGCTGCTCAATCTCAACAAATAACAAAAGGATTAATTTATTTTGAAGTTGAAATGAGACCCCTGCGATTTTATAATAAGCTATAGGAAATAATTCTGCACCAATTAAATTATTAAACAACTACATAGAAAAAATTTAAATAATAATAAATAGTTATTTAAATATTAATAAACATATTATTCATATTTATGTACTATTTAAATTTTTTTATGAATGTAGTTATTAAATAGATATATTATAATGTAAACATAATATTGTATTCTTTCTTTATATAAATAAATATAACTTTCAATTACTACAACACTCTGCAGTGTTATATTTCAGCTCTTAAAATTGGATTACTAATGTTGGCTAGACTGTTTGTTTACTAGTTCAACAATTGAAGAAGCATGCATAATCAATTTCATTTCACTCATAGGGAATAATAGTTCAGTAGTTGTGTTTGCACAATAAATTAATAAGCAAAGTCAATGAAAAATAACTTATAAATCAGTAAGCACAACAAGGCAAGAGTAATCACAATTATAATCACGTCTAGATGTTGTGTTCAGTTTACCATCACAGTTAGGCAAAATCAATAACACACAAAAATCTTGAATTAGGGTTTGAAATTGGGGGAAAGGATTCGAAATTGAATTTTGAAAAATTGGAGACAAATTATGATTCGAAAATGGGGAAAGGGTTCGAAATTGAAAATTGAAAAAATGAAGACGAATTAGAGCTCGAAATTGGGAGAAAGGGTTCAAAATTGAAAATTGAAAAATTGGGAACGAATTAGGGCTCGAAATTTGGGAAAAGGGTTCGAAATTGAAAATTTAAAGATTAGGGACGAACACAAACCTGTAGTGGGTGCGGTGATCGTGGGTGCGTTCGTCGTAGCTGCGATGGCTGCAGCTGCTCTGCAAGGTCGTGGCTGCGGCTGCTCAATCTCAACAAATGTTAAAAGAATTAATTGATTTCGAAGTTGAAACGACAACCCATTCGATTTTATAATAAATGTACCAATTAAATTATTAAACAACTACATAGAAAAAATTTAAATAATAATAAATAGTTATTTAAATATTGATAAATATATAATTCATGTTTATTTACTATTTAAATTTTTTGATGAATGTAGTTATTAAATAGATATATTATAATGTAAACATAATATTGTATTCTTACTTTATATAACTAAATATAACTTTGAATTACTACCTCACCCTGCAGTGTTATATTTCAGAGTTTAAAATTGGATTACTAATGTTTGTTAGAACGTTGGTTTACTAGTTCTATTTAAATAATTGAAGAAGTATGCATAATCAATTTCATTTCACTCATAGGGAATAATAGTTCAATAGTTCTGTTTGCACAATAAATCAGTAAGCAAAGTCGATGAGAAATAACTTATAAATCAGTAAGCACAACAACGCAAGAGTAATCACAATTATAATCACGTCCAGATGCTGTGTTCAGTTTACCATCACAATTAGGCAAAATCAATAACACACAAAAATCACGAATTAGGGTTTGAAATTGAGGGAAAGGGTTCGAAATTGAAAATTGAAAAATTAAGGATGAATTAGGATTTGAAAATGGGGGAAAGGGTTCGAAATTGAAAATTGAAAAATTGAAGACGAATTAGGGATCGAAATTGGGAGAAAGGGTTCGAAATTGAAAATTGAAAAATTGGGAACGAATTAGGGCTTGAAATTTGGGGAAAGCGTTCGAAATTGAAAATTGAAAGATTAGGGACGAACACGAACATGTGGTGGGTGTGGTGGTCGTGGCTACATTCGTCGTAGCTGCGGTGGTTGCGGCTGCCCTGCTAGTTCGTGGCTGCGATTGCTTAATCTCAACAAATAATAGAAGAATTAATTTATTTTGAAGTTGAAACGAGAACCCCCTACGGTTTTATAATAAGCTATAGGAAATAATTCTCTACCAATTAAATTATTAAACAACTACATAGAAAAAAATTAAATAATAAGAAATAGTTATTTAAATATTTATAAATTTATTATTCATATTTATGTACTATTTAAATTTTTTTATGAATGTAGTTATTATATATATATATATATATATATATATATATATATATATATATATATATATATATATATATATATATATATATTATAATGTAAACAAAATATTGTATTCTTACTTTAATAAAAAAATAAAACTTTCAGTTACTACAACACCCTACGGTGTTATATTTCAGAGCTTAAAATTGGATTACTAATGTTGGCTAGACCATTGGTTTACTAGTTCTATTTAAACAATTGAAGAAGCATGCATAATCAATTGCATTCCACTCAATTGCAAAATCAATAACACACAACAATCACGAATTGGGGTTTGAAATTGGAGGAAAGGGTTCGAAATTGAATATTGAAAAATTGGGGATGAATTAGAACTCGAAATTGGGGGAAAGTGTTCAAAATTGAAAATTGAGAAATTGGAGACGAATTAGGGAACAAATTAGGGCTCGAAATTGGGGGAAAAGGGTTCAAAATTGAAAATTGAAAGATTGGGGACGAACATGAACCTGTGGTGGGTGCGGTGGTCGTGGCTGCGTTCGTCGTAGCTGCGGTGGCTGCGACTGCTCAACGAGGTCGTGGTTGCAGCTGCTCAATCTCAACAAATAACAAAAGGATTAATTGATTTCGAAGTTGAAACGAGAACCCCTGCAGTTTTATAATAAGCTATAGGAAATAATTCTTTACGAATTAAATTATTAAACAACTAAATAAAAAAAATTAAATAATAAATAGTTATTTAAATATTAATAAATATATTATTCATAGTTATTTAAATAAATTCATGTCAAAGGTCGAGAAAATTCAACTTAAGCTAAAAGTCAAGCCAAACAGGTATGGAATGAAGGGCGAGCCAAGTTGAAAGTTGATGAAGGTAGTAACTGGTTGGTCGAGTCAAAGGTCGAGACGACTAGACCTTGGGCCAAAGGTTGAAGATTAGACTTGGGTCGAAGGTTAAGACTGGTCAACATGGATCACATGTCGAGATGAGTCGGTCAGGTTGAAGGTCGAGTCAAGTTGGCACAGGTTGAAGGTCTAGCCAAGTTGGCTTAAGTTGAAGGTCAAGTCCTGTCGACCTAGCTGAAGGTCGAGTCAAGCTATTCCAGGTCGAAGGTCGAGCTTATTTGGCCTAGGCCGTAGGTTGAGACGAGTTGACCCAACGAGTCAGACCAAGACGAAAGTCGAAGCAACTCGAACTGGATAGAAGGTCGAAACAAGTTGGGTTGAGGTCGAAGTTCGAGATAATTTATTCGGGTTGAAAATCAGGAACAGAACAGATAAGTCATCCGGGGCCTAGTAAAAAACGTTTTAATCAAAATTAAAAGTTGTACAAAAACTTAATAGAATTAAAATTTATAATACTATGTCATCTAAACTAAGGTGTTATACATAACAAATTATTTTGTTCGTATAATTGTAACTTAATCCAATGTTTCTGACTTTAGCGGTTGTGTCTCATTAAAAATTGCAAAGTTAACATAAGTCTATAAGTAAATAAAAATTTAATTTATGATGATGTACATTTATGTGGTCAGTTTTTTATTACATATGGGAGAATGAGTTGAGAGTCAAAAGACTTGAGTTATGTTTGTCCTCATTCAGGTACAAACCATAGATGAACTTAAATTGATAAAAGTTGTTAATAATATATATATATATATATATATATATATATATATAATAAATAATAATTCAAAATAATAAATTAAACCTTTTTCAAGATTTAACAATATCTAAAAAAGTGACGGTAGTGAAAAGTTAGGGATGACAGCAATCTGCAACACTGAGAATGGTGATATTTACTGTAGTTAACGTTAATATATACTTGACTTAACCGTAAAATATTTACGTGTTAACAAACTTATCGCTAATTTTCCTGATTTATAAATTTGTAGATTTAAATTATCTTAAATGATAGATATATTTTGTCAAGTATATAGATTTTGAATGAAGTAGAGTCATTTTGGTATTAATGATATTCATACAAAAATGGAAAGTATAGGTGTCAACTGCGTGTACAATCGTTTTCTTTCTTCCTGCATGCAGCAAATGTTAACCACCAAGTTCCCGATCAAACAAAGGGTTCAGAGTCAAAGAAAATAAAAAATAAAAAAAATCTTAGAACATTAGATGATTGGTGAGAGTGACGCAATGGAATTGTAGAAACATTCACATGCAGTGGTGGTGGGGTTCCGAAGCATGTGTGCAGTTTTAACTGTTGCTCTATGCTGCCCTACCACTCAATCAAATTATGTTGTCGCCACCGTCACATCCTCCTCATCGAATTTTTTAAATGTATGATGTGCTCCTTTCGTCACTTTTCAACTCTGTGTCTGTGCCTCAGAGAACTTGCTCATTAAGACCTAATTGAAAATGGAAAAAAGGGTTTCAATATTTCTCTAGACAATTTATTACGTTGAAAATTGGTAACATCAAACACATTTAATAGAGTGTGCAATATCTTCAATTCTTCGTCAAACTAATGAGAAATTTCCGTTGAAAAAACATATCATATTTTTCTTAGGAAAATAAATGCGTAATATTTGTAGATTGTAAGGCCCCATTTTATTCCTGTCCTAAAGTTAGTGGGCTGCCCCTAAGTGGGCCTAAGGGTTGGCCCAGTGTATATAAACCCTGCTACGTTGCCCTAATGGGAGGTCTGTGTTTTCCCTTTCTGAACCAGCCGTCGCTCCGCCCCTTCGTACCGCTAGAGCTCTGCTAGGGTTGCCCTGAGGTCCTCCTCGAGCTAGCTCAAAGCTCAAGTCCTACTTCCTGCACGACTTCCTGATCCGTCTCCCAAACTGCTGTGCTTCGGGGCCCAATGTCGAGGTCTGTGCGAACCCTTTTCCAGGTACGGGAAGTTAGGGTTCCAGTATTTTAGGTGTTGTCTTGGCTGTTCTTGAGTGAGTTAATGATTTCATGAATG
>Ga0214542_1006100_pt1 | contig 22301 bp, 13 predicted proteins | sample CNSS1metaG_FD_160096 | JGI IMG/M metagenome (GOLD analysis project Ga0214542, IMG submission 160096) | Root nodule microbial communities from cowpea collected in UCLA plant growth center, Los Angeles, California, USA - CNSS1 | ecosystem: Host-associated > Plants > Roots > Nodule | place: USA...
CATCATTGTCGCCATGCGCTGCTGCTGCAGCTTCAGGTGCAAGTCCTGGTTGATGTTGCTGAGCGACTCAATTGAAGAGGCAAGGCTGCCGTGAACGTTCATGGCTTCCATGGTCTGTAGGGTTTGCATTGCACTGTTCAAAGGATCAGAGAGTGAGGCCCTCTCTGACCTACGTAGAGCCCAGAGGTCAGGGTTGGGCGGAACAAGACCCAAGAGAGGGTTTGAAACAGCAGCAACAGCAGGGGGGTCAAGCTGGAAGGTAGAAAAAGCAGAAAGGGAAGTGGTGGAAGAAAAAGAAGCCCATATGGCCTCGGGTGCATCCAAAACCGAGGCCAAAAGGGTATCGAAAAAAGCCCTTATGGCCTCGGGTGTACCCAAAACCGAGGCAGAAGGGGACTCTATGGCTTCGGTTCTTAACCGAGGCAAAAAGCTATGACCTTTTGGCCTCGCCCCAATATGCTTCGGTTCCCGAACCGGTGCAGAATATTAAAAACAACCGCTGCCAAAGGCCCTTTTTGCACTGGTGAATGTAAGTTACATCATTAAAAAATACATATTTTCTATTAATTTTCTTTTGAAAACTTTTTATTAGGAAATACTTATACATTTTGTTATAAATAATAATTTGAAATAAATTGTTACTGACTTTTTTGCAAAGTATTCTGCACAAAACATTTTTCAGAACAAATTTTGTAAGAAATACTTGCAAATTTTATAATTTTGTAAAAAATAACTATCCACGAATGAAATATCTGTCAATTAAAATTCTTAGTAAAAATAGAAAAAAAAAAGTCTTTTGTTGCAAAATTTTATAAAAAAAATTTGCGAGAAAAAATCCCATGAAATGTGAAAAATTCTAGTAGTGTACGTTTTGATAATGATAAAAGTATTTAATATGTGACGATATAATGATTCACACTAATTATTGTTATATAATTTATTGAAATGATATATGAAAGTTTAACTAATTTATCTCAATTAGAATTTTAGCAGTGAGTAGAGTATATTTCAAATAAACTCATATTACACATCATTACCGTAATATGAAGATTTTATTAAAATAGAAAAGAAAAAGAAAAAAAAATATGGAAGGACCACACCAAGCCCACCATAAAATTATATCAGGCATATAAGCAAAAGAAAAATACTTATTATGAAAAAAAAAAAACTCTTTATTAGTCAACTGAAGCAGGAAACTAAATCTCAATAATATTCCTTAACATATTAAGAGATTTATTAGTCAACTCTTTCACATCTCATTATTGTTTTTTAGTAATCCTTACTTTAGGAGATTTAATTAGTATTAACCTTTTTTTAGCCTACCTCTACTATGTGTTTTTGTAATTTGAACTGGTTCATCATCCTCTTCATTATTAGAATCTTCCCTCTCACCAAATATGTTAGCTCATTTATAAGCTAATTTTAATTCTTTCGCAAAACAATCTTCCTTTGACCTCAAAGAATTAGAAACTTTCTCAGAACTATTATGAGGTCAACTTAATTGTTGTAAATCCTACTATGAGTATCATCCTCCAAAGAAAGTGTAAGAGCCAAAAAAGACTATGCTAACACACCATCTGAAGAAACATTTAGATTTTTAACAAGAGAATATTTATTCGCAACCAAAAATATTATAAAAGTCATATGAGTAGAAGATACTCACCCTTACATTTATTATACAATAAAAGACTTATATTTATCAAATTTATATCTAGAGAATCATAAAAAGGCACTAACCCTTTTATAATATGTAATCTTCAATCAAGGTTATAACCTAACCTTATAGTTTTGTTAGTTGGAAAAAAATGCTAGGATTTAATTTATCTTGATATAAATAGTTAAATAAGTTGAATCTTATCTCAATATTTAATATTAATATGCAAACAACCTTCTTCAACATCTTTATTTTAGAAAATCATTTATGTATACATTCTTTTACTCGTGAGTATAACTTACATTATTTCTTTTAGTGCAACTTTATCTTGTGGAGAATAATAAGTTATGGAAGATATTTCAAATTTATTCATCAGGGATGTTTAATTATCAATGTTTTTTAGAAGTAATCATAAGACGGAAACTTTATCTCAAATAACATCATACAATTTTCATTATTCACCTTAATGGTTTCACCAACCCTGAAAGTAATGGTCATAATACTTTAGTGGCTAATTGTATTGCAATTTAAAGACAAAGCAAGATATAACTTTTGATTCTTGACATTTTGTTTTCAAGTGACACAAATTCAAAACAATTCATTAACTTGAATTCATTTTGAATGTACAAATGATTCTTTGCATCGTAACAACTTGTTCACCGCAACAAGATAGGCCTCAACACTTGCAACAACAACATCCATTTCTGCTCCGGTTCCACTATATAAGAAATGTAAGAATTTATTACTATAAGCATAAGATTTTTAGAAGTAAGATACACTAAAGAAATAAACTTGTGCAATTAGCATACCTAAATGTTGGATAAGTAACATCTCTAGTGAAAGCATCAGTAGATGAATGATTATTCTCTCTACAAATTACAACACGTGCAGTGGCACTTATACCAATGCCTTTTGTCACTGAACTCAATGAATATTCCAAAACTTTTATAGCTTCCTACATAAAATAGATTAAATAGAGTAAGATGTGAAAAAAATAAAAGAATATAGAGTGAGTAAAGATTGATGTGTTGGAAGACTTGAAGACTTTTGATTTCTTTATGAGTTTTGATAGTGATTTTGATCTATGTATTTTTTTTCTTTTTTATAATATTATTTATGTGCTTTTGCACATCATAGCCTTGTATTTGTTTTAATTTTTATATTGTTATATCTTGACAACAACAACAAAAATACACTTATATTACAACTTAGAATAATAATATTTTAATTATATTTGTATTATTTTTCAATTTAAATTATAACTTAAAATAATAATATTTAATTATATTTATATTATTTTTTAATTTAAAATTATAATGTATACCAATTTTAGCATTAAGTTCAAGAAAAGTAAGGATTTCAAATTATTGAGGTTATTTGAGAATGACAGAACATGATGCATTGATGATAGGAAAAACACCGTAGGATATTTTCTTAGTCTTGGATATTAAATTTTTTCATGGAGTTCAAAGAAATAAGAAACAATGCCTCAATCTACTATCGAAACAGAGTTTATTATTATAACTGCTCCTGTTAATCAAGCCTTGTGATCGAGTGATTTTAATCTTGAACATAATAAAGACACTAAAATCTTTGTTGACGATCAAACTACAATAATTATTTTTTATAATCCTATATTTTACAGAAAAACTAAACACTTCGATATCAATCTTTTTTTTTTTTTTTCAGAGAAGTGCAAAGGATTGTATTGTAACTCTTATCTATCGCAAAACAAGAGAGCATATAACATATAAATTTATTACGTCCTGCCGGCAAACAAATTTGATATCTTGAGATTATTTGTAGTTCCTAAAATAAGGAAGAGTGTGTTAGTTGTTTACGACTATTGTTTTATTTTATTATTTATTTATGTTTTGAATAAGTAAAAGTTAGTTTACTATTAAGAATTAAGAAATCAGTTTTGAATTTAATCGTGACCTATGTTGTTGATGGTGAATTTATTATTTATATAATTTTTGAAATAAACAAAGACGGTGTATCTACTTTTGCAAAAAGTGTGATTTCCTTGTACTACCAAAAAGCATTTTTAGTATATATATTTAAAAAAATAAAAAAATAACTAAAATTTTGAAAATTTGGCATGTCGTTTGTCCTTTAAAGAGACAGATCCAACACGTTTTGCTTTGACGAGACAACCTATCTGTTTTGTTTTTACGAGTGAATGACGAAACATGCTAAAACAGATAAGGTTGGACGATTTTACCGTCTAGATAAAATAACATGTATAAGGCAAAACGTTTATATATGTTGCAAGATGTCTAATAATGAAGATAGTAGTGAAAAAGGTGGTAATAAATTTCAAACCTTCACAATGATGTTAATAGCCTTGTAAGTTGAATCCACAACTCCTGTACCAATTGAACAAGCCACGTGTGTAGTGCCATCAATATTAACAAGTTTTATTGTTGCTGTTGAAAGACCCAAAGTCCCACAAGTCACCTACAATTGTAAATATTATTTATTTTCAGGTTAATTAAGCCATCAAACATCTTTTCCAAATTAAACAAACACATTTATTTTTAAGTATACTTGTAAATCACCAAGTTTCCATATCGCTTCTGCATTGAAAACTTTATATGATACCAATGCTTTCAGGTCGATATCAGTTACAACCTATCAACATCAAAATGGAAATCAAAGAATAAGAATGTGCCACAAAAAAATCAGTTACAGTTAATGTAACTTAAATCTAATAAAAATAATTACTAGTGTGACTTATAAGATAATTATTATTATTGTAATACACGTTATGTTTCCATTCCTTGATAATCTTGTCCTAAGGTTGACAAGCTTTTAAGAACATAACTTTTCTTATAACAAAATATATAGTATAAAAGAAAATCGGATATAACTTTTTAACTAGTTATTAAGTTTTAATCTTAATCTTTCATACATGATTGTAACTTAAATTTATAGTTTTCATTTTATCGTTTAATATGCTTGCACACGCACACCACCCATATATATAGAGAAAAGAAAATCACTATATCTTAACCTTTTTCTTCTCGGCCATTGCTTTGAAGGGCAGAAACAAACTATCAACTTCTTCATCCTTAAGTTCATAACCCAGCTGAAACAATAAAGAATAATAATCTACGTAAATAAGGATAGCATTAAATATACTTTTAGCATTTATAGTGTGTTTCAATAAAATAATTGAAAACATTTTAAGGAAAGTTTTTATTAATTGATGTCCTTTGTAAAGCATAATTGAATTTTATTATTTTTGAAAAGAATATTTTGATTATAAAACCCGTCATTTTAATATAACATGTATAAACTTCACTTTCGTATAAAATTCTTTAGAAAAATAAAATAAATGGGTTGTTTTTGTCATACAATAACTATAATTTCTAAATAAGAAAAGGTCAAAATATTTTTTTTTTTCAAACATAGAATAGAATAAGACATTTTTTCCTAACATATATATATATATATATAGAGAGAGAGAGAGAGAATACACTAAGAAAGTATTGAGTTTCACGATGAAACCTATGTACTTTGAGTTCTAACCCACACAGGAAATACTTGAAAAAAATTATGGTTGAAAATATCATGACATAAGAAAAGGAAAAAAATACAAATACATATGGAATAAACAAAGAAAAGCATGCTATGAAAAACTTTATACAACCACCTATTTTTGGTGGAATTTTCATTTATCTTATTGAGGCAAAAAAGTTATATAATGAGATTAATATTAAAATGTAAATTACATGTGTGTAGAAACTAAACATGCTATTCTTTATCGTCCTAAAGTTTACATTCTTTCATAAAATTCACTATCAGAACACAAAAACAAAAATTGTATACCTCTTCTAGTCGCTTTCTCAAAGCTTGGCGTCCACTACACGACCAAATATAAAGAAAACAGAAATGGATAGAACACAAGTCAACAATGAACAGAAATGGATTGAATTCATGCTAATTAATAAAAGAAAAAAAAAATATTTTACGAAAAGTTTTAACAAAATTTCCGTCAAAGAAAAATTTAATTTTAACTGCATTTATTATTTACAGAGTCCTACCTTATATTATTTTTTTACTTAACATGTTTACACTTATTATTGAATCAGATTCTTCTGCAAGTGGTTTTCAAAATGAGGAAGTTTTGAGAAGTTAATAATGTAGGAATTTTATTTTGTAATGTTTATGTATGTATGCACGTACATATGTATTTATTGTACTGGTGTGATAATATTTTCTGGTTACGGGTTTTTGCAATTATACATGCTATAACGTTGAAAAATATCTCATTTCACATCAATTGTAAATTTGTTTCTACATTATGAACAAATCATAGAAGTGTCTTTTTTTTCAATCTAAAATAATAATTGATTACACCAAAATTAAAACACAAACTTGTGAAAGAAAATAGTTTTTTCACTTCACCATATTTTAAATATCGAGAAAAAGACGTAAATTGCATACCTCAGCTTTCCCAACACAATACCAATTTCAGTCGTTATTTTATGCCCAATATCCTCAGGAGATAATATTTGATATGTACCTTTATGTTTTAGCATCCCATCCTGCAAGGTACAAATCAACAAATGAAAAAAATTGAATAAAATTAAAACTAGTTTCATGTAAATTGTGCAAGGGTTGTATAAATGAAATTGAAAAACTTTTAATCATATAATTAAACACAATTAACCTGATGAATGCCACTAGCATGGACAAATGCATTAACTCCAACAAGAGCCTTGTGAGGTTGTAAATGCATACCGGAGTATTCTTCAACCTATTCATATTAGTTATGAAAATTTGAAAAGAGCAAAGTGAAATAAAAAGAAATACAAAATATTGAGCAAGACTTTAAATATATAAATAAATAAAACCATTTTGCTTGTCTCCAATATGCTTCGTGTATTGATTCTTGTATACAGACCATTTAAGACATGATCTCCCTTGCATGCCAAGGCCATCACAACCTAATACATTCAAAAAATTAATAACGTAATTTTGTACAAGACTAAGGAAAAATTAATTATTAAATTTTTATTAAATATCAATTACTCCTATATATATATAACCATTATAAAAGTTGGAATTAACAAGTGTTCAATTTTAAAAATTAATTAAGTTTTAAGTATTTTATAAATTCATATATTTTTTAATTAAGTCTTTATTTACAAAAAAAAAAATTCTATTATATGTCTGAATTTATTCAAATAGTCTATTGTATGATTTTGGAAATAACTTAATGATCTTTACTTTTGTTGTTTCTGACTTACCCATTAATTCATTTGTTCTTTTCTTTTTAATATTTTTCAATTTGTCAAGCAACTCATTTATTTCCTATCCAAAAGTAAGTTGAACAACAAATTGGAAGAGATATAAGAGAATGAGAGAATTGATTAATGAGTGAGTCACATCATGTTGTTGACAAAATTACCAAATGTTAGAATAGTTGAATAAAATAAAATAAAAAACTTTTAGACACTACATAAAACAAAAAGATATCATAAAAACTCAATTTTAAGAATACATAAATATATAAATCACTCAAAATGTAATTAAGCCACTCAATGATACAGAATTAAAAGACAAATATTTATCAATATAATAATTATATATTGTAACGTAATAAATCCAATAATATCGACATACCTTTGTTTTCTATTAGTAGAACAAATTAATATATTATATTTGCTCATCATCTTCACTTGGACAACAAAAGAAATTACCTTTTTTTATATTATTTTATGTAAATCAACTTCTTTATATAAAAAATATTGTTCTTAAAAAATATATAAGTAATTCTCTTAATTCTCCGTGTAACATCCTTACTCTATTTAATCTTTAATTTTTAATTTTTATATATAATTTGAATTAAAAGCAGATTTTGTAATGAAATAATAAGTTTTTAATGGTATTAGGTTGGCATAACTATAACACCTGCTTTTATTAATTATAAGAGATTCATTTTTTTCTCAATATCTCATTTTGGTATTTTTCTGCACACGGTATATTTTTGAGATTGTTTTTATTGTTTTGAGATTGATAAGTTTACACGCATTCTGAGGTTCTTCTTTATTACATTATAGATTCTTAAAGAACTAAAGATACTTTTTATATATTTTATATCGTTTTTTCATCTCATTTATTTTTACTGGTATTATATGTGAGTTCTCATTCTTTTATTTATATATTAGATATTGCTTATAAAAAGAATATATCGTTTGCTTGTAAATTCAAATTGATCTTAAGCTCATAGTTTTATATTAAATGCTCTTTTTAATAAGGGATAAAAAAGAAATGCATTGACTGAAATGTTTTAGAGAAAAAAAAAACAACAAAAGAAAGGTGAAAATAAAGTAGTTTAGTTATCGGAAACAAAAATTTCAAAGATCCCTTCCCCAAAAATATTGAAAACACGCTCTTTTTTAGTTCTTATGTACTTGACCAAATTGAATCATACAAATTTGTGACTTTTATCTTTGGGTAACTTGCTTGTAGTGATTAACTGTTTTGAGTAGTCTTAACATAACTCTTATGATAATTCTAGCCATTTTTTAGCTTTTTTTTTTTTTTTGAAAAGTTATGAGAGTTTTGTGTTTTTTTTTTAACATTTATAGTAGAGTATTAGAGGTATCCTACTTTTTTTAAAAATATTTATATATAACAAACTCAAACTCTCAAACTATGGTTGTAGACAATTAAAATAAGTATTATATACCTTACCAGCCAACAATAAAGATAAAACAGAACATAAAAACATTAGAGTTTTTGTGTTGAAAGTGATTTCATCATTTAAAAAGATTGCGGATTGTTTTGATGATTTGCTTCTCTTTCAATTGAACATTTTCTTTCTTGATTTAGACTTTAGATAGGTAAGTTTATCAACTTCTTTAAGGTTTTTTTAATTAAAAAAGAAATAGTTAGTTTAACCTTTTTATAAAAAATTAGAATGAAAGCTTAAACACTAACAAAAACCAAAAAAATAACATTGTAAATAAATTGATAATAGGACAAATGGAGAGACAATAATAAATATAAGCATGAAATTTTAAGAAAAGAGTTCATTTGAAACCCTATTTGAAAGAAAGTAAGAAGCTATAAACTCTAAGAAGTAGTACCCAAAAATCTCTTCATTTGTGCAAAGAGATAACTATCATCAATTATATATGAGCCATATGTTATATTAGCCTATTTATCCTTTTCCAAATCCACTTACAAACTAATTAAAGATATTATTTGAAAAATTAAATATATTCAATGTCTTGAAAAAACAAAAAAAAAAGTATTTAACAGCAATTATTTTAATTAATAATTAAGAAAATGTATTGAGAAATAAAGCAACAGGAAAAATATTGAATTATTCATTTCTTTACATAATAAAATATCGACACTCACCTCTTCTAATGATGCATTGCCAGCCCTTTCACCAATTCCATTTACTGTTACTTCTAATTGTCTAGCACCTGCACGAGCACCCTGAAAATAGTTTTCAATATTTAAAAGTTGCAATTTCGTTTAATTGATTAAATAAACTTTACAAGTTTTTTTTTTTTTAAATGTGAGTTTATTTATAAATTACTCGAAAGCTAAAAGGATAAAAAAATTAAAAATATGATGTAAATTTTTTATGAGTTCATTTCAACATTGATAAAAGAAATCATTTTTTGTTTTTCTCTTTCAAATTTTTTTCCTAAATATAAAATTTTTTTACATGGGTTTTATTTGCCCTCCATGTTTATATTTTGTTTAATAAGTTTTGGACAAATCTCAGTTTATATAGATATATTTCACTTTTAGTATAATAAAAAATTACAATTTTAGTACAAAAATATGTTAATTTTATTTCAATTTTATTAATAATTAAGTTAATTAAGCATTTGTTTGGTCTTTAATAGTTATTAGGCATATTTAATATATAATTAATTTAAAAAATAAATATTTCATATTAATATTAATTTTTTCTTTAATAAACACGTATAACAGTTATCAAGAGAACATACATTTCAATTACATTGATTATTAACGAAATTCAAACAAAAATTAACACAATCAAGAACAAAATTTTTGTATTAAGATTATATATTTTTTACATTAAAACTAAAATAGTTTTTGTGGTGAATTAACTATTTATCTATAAATTTTTAATATGCGAAAACATGATTGTGCAGGAATATTAAAAATTTTGTTAGAAAAGAATATATACCTCTATGGTGTTAGCAGTAGCAAGACCAAGATCATTATGACAGTGAGTGGAAATAATAACATTTGCGATTCCTGGTGTATTGGCTTTTATATCAGTTATCAGTTTTCCTAACTCGAATGGCATTAATATGCCTACAGTGTCAGCTATGTTCACAGTTGTTGCTCCAGCTTCAATCACTACTCCAAGAATTTCATATAGAAACTCTCTTTCAGATCTGTTCTCATACAAAAATAACACATTCATCAATGCAAAATACTTACAACAAAACATCCTCTACATAATATAAGTTCCCATATTAGATTTAGAGGCTAAATTTTAAATTTTGTTCGATTTCAAATGATATGGGAACTTATATTATGTAGAACACTTGTATCCCCTACCTTCCAAAGTTGAACGGTAAACAAAATGGTGTTTGAAAATGCATGTAAATGATAATAGTTTAAATAATTTGAAATCATAGAAATAATATTATCTTTAGAGATGAAACGGTAGATGCTAAAAAAATATTTACAATGGTACAACTAAAAACATGGGGGTTGATAATTAACAAGTATTCAAAATTGTAATTTATATATTCAGATTGGTGTTTGAGCCCAATCACATACTTAAAATATTTATGAAAATAAATTGGTTTTAATCCTAAGAAATAAGAAATATGGGTATACATACAAAAGTTCAAAATAGTACACGATATAAGGAAAGGGAAGTAGGAAGATATATGGTTAGAGAAAGGACTAATAAGACAATTAGCTCAACAATGTTTAAGTGGTGGTAAGGTGAGGGTGATATCTTGTGATGGCGAAACAAATGCTTTGCAACACCTATATAGCTCATTAGAAGGTGTAAAATGTTTTGTGACATTGAAATTCTCTTTAATACAGTCATACATTAGGGTAGACAATAAGGGGTTGTTGCTATTTATTGGAATGAGGAGAGTTGGAGAGAGTAATTCTTTGTATTTTGCAGGAATGAAGCATGTAGAAGAGTGTTCTTTTTCTTTTTGCAGCGACTTAAACACCAAGGAATTACTGTTCTTCATGTTTGCATGGACTATGGGCAGCAAAACATTCATAATGGAATATATCAAACATACCAAATTGTTGTTCGGAATACACATGGGGATGAGATGAAGATGTGGCTGATATGTTTATTGCATTGGAGGAGTGTAGAGCAGTGTGAATGAGGGACTGTTGCAGCTAAACCAAGGAGCTGCTCGGAACGTCGGAGCCTTTAAAATTGGAATGTTGCTAATGGTCAAACAACCTTTTCATGAAGGTCCAATTGTTTACACTTTGATATTATATAGATATATAATTTTGACAGAGTTAGATAGTGATTGGCTATTGTCTTTTTTGTATTTTATAAACTGACGCTGCATAAAGGGTATAGGTATGAAGCAAAAGGATTGGACTTGTGCTGGTCACGCAGGAATATGCCATACGTATACTTAAGGAGGCATACATACCGCTTTTACTCTTTGTTGGTGAATCACAATGGTGGTTCATGTGGTTTTGATTTAGGTGGAATCTTTTGTTTTGGTGGAGATAGGATGCTTAAACTAGAAATGTGTATAACAATGCTTTTTGTATAAGGATTAGAGTACCCTTCAAATACTCTTTTTAATTAAGTTTATTCTTTGTCGATAAAAAAGAAAGTCATATATAGTCTAAGAATTGATATCAATTTATTTAATAAAATGTCAATTTAGTTCATGAATAACATTTTTTTTTTCTTTTTGTATATGAACTATGTAAAATGTCACAATTAAATCATAATATTAAGTTTCCACAAATTCAACTTGCTTGAGTCATAGGAGGAGCCTCCCATCACTAATTGGTGTCTTTATTATTTTTTTTATAGTGCATTCACCATATATAAGATGTTGAAAGGCATATCAACTGCAAGATAAAAAAAGTTAGTATTATTGTCCCTTAAGTTTATTTTTTTTTTTTTTTCAATTATAATTGTTTTCTTCTTTTTATAAATGGGCTCATATGAATGTGGATATATATGTTATGCCATAGATAACAACCATTGTTGATGTTGTTATTCAAAGAGGTTGAAATGAGGTAATGATCTACTTAATTTACGGTACAAAAGAATCTTTGTCCTTTTTCTGTACTAATTGAATTAATTCTATTTTGTCTAACATTTCGACAATTCCCAACCATTGCATTCGTTATGTAAGGAATATTTGTGAAAAATATCTTATAAATTTGTAGAACAATTTAGGCTAGATCACTACTAGAAATTTTCACATTACATGAGATTTTTCTTATAAATTTGTTAAAGAAATTTGCAAGAAAATACTTTTTTCTGTCATTTTTTCTAAGAATCTTAATTGATACGTAATTCCTTCGTGGATAATTATTTCCTACAAAAATTATAAAATTTGTAAGTATTTCTTACAAAATTTGTTGCGAAAAGTATTTTATACAAAATATTTTGCAAAAAAATTGGTAGCAATTTTTGTAAATTCTTTTTCACAACAAAATTTGTAAATATTCCATACAAAATTTGTTTTAAAACAAAATTAGTATAAAATATGATTTTTTTTAGTAGTGGATAACTTGTAATTATCTTTTTCTATGTAAATACACATTCTTGATAATTTCAATATTTATTTTTTACTATTTTGGACATTTCTAAATGTCGGTGTGTTTCTAGATTTTTTTTTTTTGCTTCTGTTTGTGTTCTTTCTATTCAAGTTTCTCAATTATGCGCAAAGAAACTAAAACCAAACAAAATATTAAAGAAAAAACTCATTAACTATGGTTAAGTGCAAAATTGTAGCCTATACATCATTGTAGGCTATGGTTTTTACATGAACCGTAACCAATAGTTATACGTAGGCTAGTGGTTTATTCAAAAGCAGTAGTCTATATAAGTTTAAGATTTTTGAATGATAATAGGCTATGATTACGTTCAAAAATTGTAGTCTATTAGTATTCCAACAAACTACGGATACACAAAATAACAATAGCCTATTTGAATGTTACATTATATTTGAAATTTTATAAATTGTGTGTTTGAGGAAACTATAGCCTACTTGAATATGAATAGGATATGGTTCTTTATATGAATTGTATTCTATGATGAATGATAGATTGCGATTGGAAATCGTAGTCTAAAATGCTTGTTAGACTATGACCTCATAGAATAACGTTTTTTAACTGTAGCCAAGACTTAAAATAATGTAGTGTAAGGACTTCACTGCACTATTGAGTACTTGAGCGATAAAGAAATCACATACTCTGTCTCTTATAAAGTTCTTATCTCTCAAGTGAGGTGAAAATCCTCAAGAAACCAAGTTTGTCTATTTAAAGGAGCAATGCTCAAATGGGATAAGTTTACTCTAACGTTAGAGTAAAATAGAAGTGAAACTTAAGATAATGAAAACATAAAACAGAAGTGAAAATTAAGAGATGAAAACCGATGGGAATTCTCAACTTCCTTACAAAATATAAAACTCTATGTTTTCTGTCACACAAAATACATTCATTTTTTTTTTTTAAAAAAAACTTTATAACAACTTTTCTTTTCTGAAACCTAAAGAAATTATTACGAATGTTAAAGATTAAAAAGTTTACACCAAGAGTGAAAAAGATTAAAAAGTTACCTGGTAGCATCTTCAGCACCGAACTGAATATCATTGCAACCCAAACTCCGTGCAAAGGCGACCATATCCCTAGCTATCTGAATAACCTCCTTCTTACACTTTCGCAACTTGTGCTTAATGTGAATGTCACTGGTCGCAATGGAAGTACAAATGCGAGGCCTCTGCGCGTGTTTCACAGCCTCCCATGCAACGCCAATGTCTTCCCGAACGCACCTACATACCAATTTAACCAATTTGGCTTCTCGATCCAGTTTTTTTTCTCTTATCTTTTACTGTATCTCTATAATATATTAATTATTATTAATTTTTACATTTTAAAATATATTAAAAAAATATTTAAAGTATTAATATAATATATTTTTAATGTTCAACAGTAGAAAATCTGAACTCTAATTTAACACCATCTTTAAATTCCACGAAAAAGCATGTAAAAATAATTCACCTTAATTCATTAACATGTATAGGGTAGGAATAACAAAAACTTTGTTAAATAACGGATAGTAAATCAATATTCTCAATAAATAGCAAAGCAGAAGATAAAACTATCTAATAATATCTATTTGTTGATGAGACAGATACCAGTATTATGATATCCTGAATATTTAATAATTTTTTCTTTATTTAAACATATGAAGTTCATCTTATTTTTTAATTCATTTCTTTTTTTAAATTTATATTTTAACGCAACATATTTAAATTTTATTTTTAAGAAAAATAATTTTTATTTATATTAATATTCTTGTGTGTAAGCACTACTCAATTTATAAATAATAAAGAATTTTTTTTAGACAGAACAAATAATAGATAAATGTTGCGCATGCCATCCCAACTCACTTTCATCCATAATAATAGGACAATGCTTCATACCAGCTTAATTTTGAGTTAACCCGATAAAATTAAACTACTTTTAATTATCTGAATTTTCTAATTATAGTTCTTATAAAAGTGTTAGTTGGATATTCTAAGTTGCATAGAAAAGAGTAAGATAAGTGTGTATATATAAGAAAGAAAAAAAACTCAGTTATTGTATGTAAGATCTTGATCTGAAAGTTGTCATGTTTTGATTTAATTTCTGATAGTGTTGTTTATAAAATATTGGGAGTTGCTTATATATGTAAGTTTATTCTGTGTAAAATTTACATTAAAATAATGTTTTTAACTTCGACCTTTTACGGACTTTAAAGTTAATTTGGTTCAATTGTCAAAGAAGTACATCAGTAAAATTACTTTTGGCTTTTGCTAATGTATGATTGATCAATCCACAATGAAAAAAAATATGAGAAGAATGGGACATTCAGTTCATACCACATTAGTTGTACCCGTGGTTTTATTTTTTCTAATATTTTCTTAGTGTCCTACAATTGTTTATGTGATCAAATATGACTAAATACTTTTGTTTATGATTTCATCAATAAAATATATATAATTATAAATTTATATTTCATTTTTTTTATTTTACTTTAATAATTTTTCTATCGTCAGTTTTCTTCATTTGTAATAAATAATAAATTACAAGGATGTTTTTCTATAAATTTTTATATTTATGGTAAATGCTTAGCTTTTATTTGAGAGAACGAATCTGGAATGACACGTAAATTTTTTATAATTTTCTTCTAAAGTATTTTGGTTTTGGATAAAAGTTTTTACATGGCATATTATTTATAACATTTATTCAAATAGTATTTTTCTTTTTCACAATCAGAATTTGCTGAAATTTTTATCAATGTAATATGATTTTAAATACAATTTATTAATTAAATAATAGTATTTATTGTTCATAATCAAAATTTGGTTGAAAAGTGAATTCTAACCTTTATTTTTATACATCATAAAAAAACAGTTAGATCAGAATTCGATGTTGGAGAATTAAATTTTAACTTACTTTTTCATTCTTTTAAGAAGTAAATATGAAGAATTTATTTTTTAAATTATTATATTTAATAAAATTTATGAAAACCTATTATATAATTAATATTTTTTTATTATTAATAAATTTATATATAATATTTCGAAATTCATAGTTAAATATAATTTTAATAGTGGTACCTGCAGAAGGCCGCAATGACGGGAACGTGTCCGTCGTGATCGACGGTGTTGCCGACCTCCTGAGCGATGATTTTGACGGCCATGAAGTCGTCCTGAGAGGCAGAGGGAAAGCCCGGCTGAATGACGTCGACGCCCAGTTGAGCCAGCTGCCGAGCGATGCGAAGCTTCTCCTGAGAGGTCATAGTGGCGCCGGGCGACTGCTCTCCGTCGCGGAGGGTGGTATCCAGGATGCGGACGTAGGAGGGGTTTGGAATGTGGTGGGGGAAGTACTGAGGGCGGCGGCGTGGAGTGGAGCTGTTGGTGGCCATTGATGCCAATTTGAAAGCTTTGCTTTTCAGCTCTTTTTTAGTGGGAAATGCTGTTTCTTATTATTACTCCCTGTTTTATGAGACCAGTTGCATGCACACAAACCTGGGATCATTTCTGATGTATTTTTTTTTAATTATATTTATCTTTTAAATATTATCATTCTACAATAAATAAATAAATAAAAAACCAAGCGTTTCAGTATGTCTTTTCTGCATCGTTCCGTGGCAAATACTATAATTACATATTTATGTATTAGTATGAGTCTCTCGTTTGCCTAGAGGGTTAATATTATGAATTAGGACTAAGCTGCAAGAAAGAAAAAAAAAATCAATTCTTCAAATTCAATTATTAGTTATTTAAATCTGTATTATTTTTAATATATTTTAATGAATTTATTGTAAAATTAAATTTATATCAAATTTAATTAGATTTGGATATAGACTAAATAAACTTTTAAATTTTGAATATCTAAAATTAAGAAGATTTTAAGTTAGTTTAAATTATGAAGTTTTAGGTGAGGTTAGGTTTGTTTTAGTTTTAGCATAGGTTGGGTTCAATTTATACAAGGCAAGGTCAAGTTGAATTGCACTCAAGTCATGCAAGGTTTAGTTAGACTTGTCTAACATAAGTCGAGTTAGGTTATATCAGAATCAAACTATATTATGTCAAATCAATTTAGGTTGGACCAAACCAAAAGGTTAAATCAGATTGAACTCAAGTCAATCTAGATAGATTAGTTAATATGCAAAAAAAGTAGGTTGGGTCAAAACCATGTCAAGTTGATTAGGTTGGGCCACATTGGATTAGACAAAAATTAAGTTAGACCCACATTAATCCAAACTTGGTTGACCCATATCAAGCTAAGTTAGGTTAACTCCATGTCAGACAAAGTTAACAAGGACTAAGTTCACGTAAATTGAGTCAAGTTGAATCAACTCAATGTCAGGTTGAATTATCTCGAGTCCAAATCAGATTGACTAAGTTTGAGTGCAAGTTAGGTTGAGTCATTATGAGACCAAGTCAAATTAAGTTGAACCAAATCAACACAATCCATGTCAAGTCAAAATAGGTCAAATCCAAATTTAGTTGAGTTGAGCAAAGTCAAGATCAGATCGAGTCAACTATGTAGTTTCTTTATTATGAAATCTAGTTTCTTTATTTTCATCGGTGCAGTAAAAAGTTTTACTTGTAGTTATTTTGACTATTTGACTTTGGTCCTACACTCGAGACATATCAGGGTGACTCAAATGAAACCTTGTTGAAAAAAAATCTACTTTAATATATTAGTTTTTAAAGAGTAAAATTTAGAAATTTAAAATTTGAAATTTTCATATTCATTTTTATTGTTTAAATAAAGAAAGACATTTATAAACTATTTTACTCTCAATTGTCAATTATTTAGGAATTTTGAATGTATTAGTTGGTGATTCAGACATATAGGAGTAAAAAGAAGACAAATAGAAAGTAAAATAGAACAAAATGATAAAAAAGATGGTGGGAAGAATATAAAAATACTAAGATTAAAAGAGGGTAGACATATAATTATATATTAAGTTTTCTAATATTAATTTTAAAAACTTCATGGTGATTGTCTTGTGTGAATCGCGACTATTTTGTTGAAAGGAAAAATAATAAGTTAAATTTTGTAGAAAGCAGGGGACACATTGTACGGTTTACGTTCCCACCCTTTTAGTTAGATGATGGGACATTAATGAAAAGGATAATGATAGTTCAACCCGACAATTCTTATCCCTTTTTAACTCGCCTAAGTGTCAGCTTAACGTGGCATTTTCATTTTAACATTTGAATAATTTTAAGTTGTATGATGTGGCCTGTGAAGTTGCGTGTTGGGGTGGAGAAAATGATGGGCACGTGTGCATGAGAAAAACAAAGAAGGCGAGCGAAGTGGTTCCACCACTCAAGTGGTTCACTTTAGATTTTGTTCTTATATAATGGGTTTTCGAAAGCGGTGGGGTTGCCCCAACGGAAGTAGTGGAGACATTATTTTTTTATACTCATGTTCACCTTCTCCGACCATTTGAGAGAAAAAAGGTTTCCTTTTAGAACCCCCAATGTTGGTTTTCATTGTTGTGCCTCTGATGAAGGATTGACCACTCAAAGAACCATAGAGACTCCTCCAAGGAAAATTACTAGAAGCATGACTAAAGGGGAGGATCCTTCTTCTATGTCTCTTTCTTTATTTTTCATCTTAATGCCCCTCCTAGCCCTTCCTAACTTTTCTAAAACTTTTGAAATTGAATGTGATGCATTGTGGGTATTGGGGCTGTGCTCCTGCAAGAAGGGCACCCCATAGCCCATTTTAGCACTACAAGATATCTACTAATTACCGACGGACTAATACCGATAGATTAAAAACCGTCAATAAGTATAATTTACCGACGGATCTCAAGCAAGAAAAATATCGATGGATATTTTCGTCGGTAATAACACAAGAGACATTTGGCGACGAATTAATCTGTCGGTAATACCACAAGGGACATTTGGCGACAGATTTATCCGTCTGTAAGGTGGCCAAACAATTGCCAACGGTTGACCGACGGATTCATCTGTCGGTAAATTCGTAGATTAAACTTAAAAAAATCAGATTAAACACATTCCCCCATTGCAAAACTCGTCAGTTCTCCTCAAACACATCACCGAAGTTGCCTCTACTATTGTCGCCCACTGTTGTTGTCGCTACCGTGCCACTCCCAATCGCTGCTGTGACGACCTCCTTCTGGTAATGCTGTCGCTGGACTGAGTTCAACTTCCCGTTCGGATCCGTTCTGACGTCGATAGAGAAGTAGGGTAAGGGGTTTTGATGTTCGAGTAATCATCCAACCTTTTAATTCATCCTTACCAATCATTTTTGTCCTGATAGTTGCTTCCACTTTTGTGGCAAAAGGAATTCAAATTGGGCTTCCACGTGAGTGGAGGGGTTTTTGCGAAGAAGGGGTTGCTGTGGAAGAAGGGTGTTATGTTTGGTGCTGCTCCGGCAGTTGAGGCGCTCCGGCTATCGAGGCGCTCCGGCCGTCGAGGCGCTCCGGCCGTCGAGGCGCTCCGGCCGTCGAGGCGCTCCGACTGTTGAGGTGCTCTGGCCGTGGGGCGAACGTACTGGCTTTGGTGCCGCTGGATTGTCGTGGAGGTAACACCCGTTTTCCTTTAATTTTTCTTCCTACTACAGTGCATCTAAATTGAATGTGATAAGACATGTTGCTGTTGTGATTTGAAGCTTAATTTTGTCCAGAGTATCATGCTTTGATTGTAGTATCATTAATATGTGATTGTGGTATGCATGCTGCTGCAAATTAAATTATGTTGCCATTTCCTATGTTTGTAATTGTGCATCTTTAAAGTATAGTGTTTGGAGAAAATTAACACATATTATTTGGTCGTTGTGTCAAGTCCAATAGATGGGGGCTAAATCCTAATTGTAGAATTGTGCAATATTTTATCCTTAAATTAGAATGCTAATTTCATAATACTGCTTGTGGAACGGTGGCAGCAACACCACTAATTGCTTAATTGGTGCAGTGTAAATTTTGTGGCAGCCTTTATCATCTTATTGTGGTAGAAAACAATTGTGGCCTTTTGAGTCTAGACTAGCTATGCATAAACTAAGTCACACAAGTTAGCCTTCACAAATGAATTTTTGTTTTCCATGTTATTCCTCACTTTGAACTTAGTTTTCATCATTCTTATACTAATTAGATTGTGTTTGCATCATTGGTTAACATTTCCTTTGCTAATTTGGTAGTCTTAGCTCATTTTGGCCAATTTCTAGTTCATTTTTTGGGTTTTAACTAGGCAAACTCGAATTGGCTTGTTAATTATGAGTTGTGATCTTTTCTCCACCTTTCTTTTTTTAATTAGAACTTGTCAAAGTAGTTTTATAAGTTATATGCACTAGTCTACTCAATTTCTAAATTTTCACAATTTTAACATAGTTTAGTGGTAATTTAGGTCTTAAAGGTTTATATTTTAACTTGTTGTTATTTTTAGTTGTGTGAGTTGTTTTGTAGTCATATTTTGGTATTACAAAAGTTGTGTGGATACTTATATTAAAGTTGCATAGGTTAGGTTAGTACATGCACATAGAAAAGACTTAATTTAGTAGACTAGTCTTGGTTTTAGGTAGTGATTTTGTGTAAATCTTTTAGGAGACAGTTTGTGAGTTAGGATTAAGTTTTCTTAAGTCATTTTAACCTTGTCTAGGTAGTTTCTATCCACTTCTACCTATGATTTGGCATAACCATAGTTTTTAGCCTAGTTTTAGTGTGTTTTTAGAGGTTTTAGGTAGTTAAAGTTTGAGTTTTAGGTAGGATTTCAGTTTTGAGTTATTTCTTAGGTTCCTTTTGTCATTTTAAGTTTGTTGAGTAGGTTCTTGGTGCTATTTTTACAAGTTTTTACAGATATCATATTAAAGCAAAAATGCAAAAAGTTAACTCACGATCAACTTAGCAACTTTTCACCCAATTTAATGCTTATTTTGGCCACTGTTTCACCTGGCTTTTCTGCCCTGGGTTCACTGTTTCTGCATCAAAGTAAGCAACAAAGTTAGTCACTCTAATTCAATGAGAAAAACATTAACTAAGTTGTGAGTGTAGACTACTTATGCATAAACTAAGTCACACAAGTTAGCCTCCACATATGAATTTTTGTTTTCCATGTTATTCCTCACTTGGATCTTAGTTTTCATCATTCTTATACTAATTAGATTGTGTTTGCATCATTGCTTAAAAATTCCTTTTCTAATTTGGTAGTCTTGGCTTATTTTGGAAAATTTCTAGTTTAGTTTTTGGGTTTTGACTAGGCAAAACCGAATTACCTTATTAATTTTAAGTTGTGATCTTTTGTCCATCTTTCTTTTGTTAATTAGAATACGTGTATTAAAGCACCCTAAACATTCTCCATCAGTTTGCACTTGCATTTAAGGTTAAAATAAAAAAGTCAAAGTTTAGTCATCGTTCTAAATGGCTTCTTGTTTTGCAGGTACATTGACTTTCTTTTTTTGTATTTCCTTCTTCTTTAACTCAACCTCAACCCTTCTCTGGTGTTTTTGGTATGTAGCTTTCATTGTAATTGGTCTTTTTTTGTTTGAATATATATGATTGAAGCATGATTATAGCAAATACCAATTTCTTTATATAAGTGCTACCTTGAAATCAAGTAAACTACCTTGAAATCAAATGCCTTCTACATGCATGGGCTTAAGTAGTAATAGGTTTATTACTTAAGTCCAATGTTTGATAATTGTCCTTTGTTACACTTATGTAGTGTAACATAACATTTTCCTCCTTTGATTTGTCCTAGGACATAGTCGAATTTTCCATCCAAATGCTTTATATAATTGGTACCTTAATCATGATTTGTATATGTAAATTGCTATTGGACTGAAATAATACTATAAAATTGGTGCAAAAATTGAAATCAAGTAAACTAGAGGTGTGCTAGAATGAAGAAATAATTCGTGCACCCTCTATATTTGCTTTCTACAGGTTTATTACTTAAGTCCCATGTTTGATAATTGTACTTTGTTGCACTAGCATAGTGTAACATAACATTTTCCTCCTTTGGCTTGCCCTAAGACATGGCCGAAGTTCCCATCCACCGTGGTTGGATCTTTGACCGTTGTTATTGTGGAAGAAGTGGTTTGAAGGAAACTTTTCTCATAGGAGTTGAAGACTTTGTTCGGATGGCTCAGTAATATAAATATTTATGCTCTTGATGAAGGGATTAGATGCCCATGCTTAAAGTGCCAATGCACTAAAATTTTGAAAGACGAGGTGGTTAAAGTTCATCTATACCAAAAAGGATTCATGCCAAATTACAAGATTTGGACATTTCATGGTGAAGAAATGCCCTCTGTTGATTTGACAGCACAAGAAAATTGCCTTCATAGTTGAAGTACTGTTGCACACACCTCTAAGATGCATTAATTTATGTATATGCAAGAAATGGTAAATGATGCTCTTAATCGACATGCTTCATTTGAACAACAAGACAATAGTCGTTTAGAAGAGCCTCCAAATGAAGCCACTCAGAGGTTTTACAACTTATTGGCAGAGGCAAATCAACCTGTATTTGAAGGGGTAACAAAGTCGAAATTGTCAATATGCGTTAGACTTTTAGCTTGCAAATCTAATTGGAACATTCCCAACCAAGCATTAGACAATATGGCAAAAATCTATTTATATCTAACACCACCAATTAATTCTTTGCCAAAGAATTATTATGAAGCCAAAAAGATTAGTTTCAAAATTGGGATTAGAGTATAAGAAGATTGATTGCTGTGAAGCTCCAAAGGTTTGATGGCTCTTGATACCATTATGGTGGAGCTCCAAAGGTGCATGAAGAGCTCCATGGGCAGCGGAAATGGATGAAGGAATGGAAGCAAGTTGGAAGGCACTTGCAAGCAATGGAAGGTGAAAGAGGTGATAGGATTTCCTAATCTATGCTAGCCTAAGGAAGGTGGCTAGAGGTAG
>Ga0214542_1006105_pt1 | contig 22284 bp, 10 predicted proteins | sample CNSS1metaG_FD_160096 | JGI IMG/M metagenome (GOLD analysis project Ga0214542, IMG submission 160096) | Root nodule microbial communities from cowpea collected in UCLA plant growth center, Los Angeles, California, USA - CNSS1 | ecosystem: Host-associated > Plants > Roots > Nodule | place: USA...
TTATTATATATATATTTTTTTATTTTCTAAAGATTAATATTAAAAAATAAGAAAATTTTAAAAATAATAAGCTAGTATATTAAAAATAGAAATATGCACACAATATGTACACATATAAAAAAAAAACAAGAAAAAGGTTTTTAGAAACTAAAATAACTAAGTAATAAAGAAAATTTAAAAGATTTTATTAGAATCACCAAGATTTGCATATGAACAGTAAAATATCAATTTAATTATAAATTTACATATGATAAACTTAATATTTTTTATAATAATTATCTTGTAAATATACTAATAATAATAGTTTGTGTCATTTGAATACTAAATAATCATTTTCTTTCTTTTTCTTTGATCTTATAAAGGAGAGAATGGAAAACTAAAAAGAATAAATTATTCTTTGATCAATGAGAGACTTTTTCACTTCGTAAAATTAATATTTAAATAAATATAATGGTGAAAAATAATACACTTTCTGTTTATTTATTTATTTTTTAAAATTAATTTTCAAAAATAAAAGTTACAATAAAATTTTAGGATTCAATACTTTGATATATCTATGATACTTGGTGTTATCTCAAACTTTATAAATAATAAATAAATAGAAATAGAAACTGTAACTTTTTTTTTTTCATTTCATCCGATAAGAGGATGAAAAAGCCAAAAATTTATACTGGTATATCTTATACTACAAGTTAGGTTTCCTATATAATGTGTTGGGATGACAAAATAAATTTAAGTGGATAAAATCTACGATAAATATCAAAAGAGAATATAAAAGAGTATATAAGTACTCTAATTGTATTTGGGATTAATATTTGTAAATATTTTAATTACCCATTTATTTATTTTTTTGAAAAAATAAAGAGAAAGTCGGTAATTCTTTTTATAGATTACTAGCATACACAGACGTTATCGTGTGTGTACGCATATTTTAAATATATGTGATATTATATTTGTAGGTGATAATAATGTAATGTTATTATGTTAATATATAAAATAAAATTAAAGTGAAATATATAATGGTTGATAAATAGAGAAAAAGAGAAAAACAGAGATAGATAATTCTATACAAAAGTTTGTAAAATTAACGCTCAATTTTAAAAAAATTAATAAATAATTATATTTTAAATGATAAAATTGATATTTTAAAATGTAAAGAAAAAAAAAGATAATCATCTTTATATATTGTTATAGATATAAAATTTTTACATATTCTTTTTAAAATGTGAGTTAAAAAACATTAAAGTCTTTCCCACTATTTATGCGTTATCAAACAACTGCTGTGTTCAAACATTGGGCCCAGTATTTATTATTTGCTTACTTGAAGTCCAATAAGAGCAAATTGCTTTTGGCACCTTATTATTTTCCTTCTGCATATCTTTAAGGTGGAATGCTGGAAATAAATTTTCTAAAACTTGTAAAATAAATTTTTGTATGAGGTTTTATAGTGTCTTGTTGGTAGTGTGAGTGTGATAAATTTGCAATCTTCACTCTGTGAAATAATTCACCTCTCAAGGAGCCTAAACTATGTGTCCTCTTTACAAATATAGTCTTTTTGAACACCTTCTTTAGTGAGATGAATTACATCAAAACATTTTTAGTTAAATACATTAGTAATAAAAAGGTATTTGTTCTGGTACACCTAATAAGTCCAACATCGCTTAGGAGTCGAAGTCAAACGAAGTTTAAATACTTCTATCTCTCTTCACCCTTTGAGACGTCTTTTAAGGACAAAATCGTGACGAAACTCAAATGCTCAAAAGCGGACAATACCTTAGGAATGCGATGGTTATTTCTAACGATGACTGCCGTCGGAATCGGAACAATGTTGATAGTGAAAGTGAGCTCTAAAATAATGATGAGAGTAAATAAATCATGTAAACAAATAGAAAACCAACAAAGCATAAATTTATCCAACCATAAATATAAAATATTTATTAGAGACTCCAAAAAATAAAAGAGAAATAAACAAAAGTTTTTGCTTGGGAACAATAATTTAGTTATTCTTAAAATTTTGAAGATATTATGTCTCACATTTTAAGACATTGGTACAAGACATAGATGGAAGCGTGTCTTATGAAGCTTGGAGGAGTGTGCTTAACATTAGTTAGTTTTGAATTTCTCTTATGTTTGGATCACAACTTTGGGTATTGGACAAATTGTACAAAATACACATCATAGTTTTGAGTAAATATTGTCAACAATGCATGATGTCGTTCTCATGTTTTAAAATTTTCACATTCCTAAAATTGGAAGTGTAGTATAATAATTCTCTCAAAGTGTTAGAATATCATATTCGATTTTTAGTATTTGGCTTCTATGATGTCTCCAACTTAGTCTTGTGAAACTAGGCATATGAAAACATGCTTTTAAAAAACATTACATGAAAAGAATATGAAAAATTAGAATGAAAAGACATCCTTTAGGGTTATTCTTAAGTAACTTTATAAGAGTTACTTTTTACCTTAACCATTCATTTTTGCTATTTTTAAATCTTAAAACAACTTTTTTTTCTAAATATATAATATTTGAAGGGTTAAATAAGTCTGTAGTTTCTAAACTTGGACATAAAATAAGAATTCAACTTTGTCATAAATTTTGATACATTTTGGTATCTAAACTTTAAAAATGAATAAATATAGTTATTTTAGCTCAACTACTTTAATTTTTTTTTTCTGCATAATAAACTATATCACATTCTGACATTTGAGATGAAAAGTGTTAAACGTATTAAATGGTGTAAATATTTGAAGAGTTAAATAAAATTGTAGTTCCTAAACTTGGACATAAAATTAAAATTCGACTTTGTCACAAACTTTAATACATTTTGGTATATAAACTTTAAAAATGAATAAATGCAGTTATCTTAACTCATCTATTTTTTTTTTCACATGCTAAATTATATGACATTCTGATATTTTGAGATGAAACGTACTAAATGTGTTAAATGGTGTAAACAACTCAAACATTAATTTAAAATGTTGTTTGACACGTCAAAAAACTTTAATGTAGTTATATTGAAAAAATTATATCTATTATTTTTAAATTTGAAATCTAGTATCAAAATTTGAGACAAAAATAAATTTTAATATCACCTTAAAATTTAGAAATTAAAAATATATTAACCCATATTTAAATATCAATAATTCTTATTTTACTTGTGTAGTTTTTGATTCTACTTGCACTCTAAATCGCCGTTGAAGTAATTGTCCTTAATTATTGAAAAACATTGCACATTGCACATTGCACACAAATATATGTTACTGGAGAGTACGAGGTAGTCCAATCACAGTACAAAAAATAATATGCCTTTTCATGATATGTTGTGAGACCTCATGGTTGTAATGGATTAATAAGGTACTATGTAAAGAAAAAAACACTACCAATTTTTAAGTCAATCATTTTCAACTAAAATAATAAATCAAATACATTAACTACTCTGGCCAAAACACAGGCCACGTTGCACTTTTTGTTTGTACTTTCTATAGCACTGTTTTATAATTATTTTACAAATAAAAATATGTATACTATTTTCTTTTTTATATAATAAGATGATTAAATGTATTGTTTACTACACATTGTATTAAAATTTAAAACTCTTTCAATTACAAAAGTTTGATTATGTAAAATCAAACATTTTAAATAGTACTGCCTAATTATACATAAAAGGTAGACGTTTTTTTTCTTTTCAAATTTACTTGAGAATATCTTTTGTTATTTTCCTTTTTCGTCGGGTTTTAATTTATTTGTGGCTTTATATTAGTATTCTGTAATGTGAATTTTGTATTATGATTTTAAAATATTATAGACAAATTAGGAAAACTGTTTTTTAATATGATTATATATAAAGATACTTTGTAACACAAACAACTAAAAAAATAAAAAAATATAAAATATATTTCACTTTATTTTTATCTATTAGATTATACAAAATTATCATTTGATTTATTTTAAACATATTTTTGAGACTAAACATTCATAAATGATACTTTAAATTTGTATCAAAATATGATCAAACTCACTAGTCAACCTAATTTAACATGAGTTTGAGTTGGATTGAGTAAAAAAAGTATAACTTTTTTAAATATGGATCAAATTGAACTTTATTCATTTAATACGTCGATTAAAGCTGTTTGATCAAAATTGAAAATAAGTTGATATATAACTCAATGCCAATGATCTTTTATAATTTTTTAATCATTTATTTCATTATTTTTTATTATATTTATTTGTTTTTTTTTCTATCACATCTAATAGTCTTACATTACATCACTTAAGAGTAGAATCCTAAGGTGGTTTACATTTCTTTTCCACCCTTCACCCTTTGATATGTCTTTAAAAAATAAAATCATGACATAATTTCATATTCTAAAGTGAACAATAATGTGAATATATACTGATTGACAGTACTGAACCTTTTTTTAACTCAACTTATATGAATATTAAACTCCCTTCGACACTCATACTTCAAATATAATAATTTTTATTAATCAAGAGTAACAACACTTCAAATACAGTAATTTTTATAATATATAACGAACTTTTTAAGTTGATTTATATAAACAATGGAATTAGAATACTTTTTTATCTCTAACATATAATGTGTCAACCTCATGATATTTTTTTTAATGACTATATATTTAAAAAAAAAAGATTGGTACTCTGTCTAACACCACAAATAAAGTAAATGATAATTTCCCATAATTTTGCTTATTTTTTTCTCGGGCATATTGGATGTACTTATTTACTTATGATATTTAACGAAAAAAAAAGCAAAAAGGAAAGCTGTCCCCTCATTTATAAGTGATGAGTACAAATGTAGGTCCCTTAAACCAAAGAAAATTATTGAAAAATTGAATAAAAGCATATGTGTAACAAAAATGTAATATGAAAACCCAGAAAATTTAATGTATCCTAATCCATTTCAATGGAATGGAGGACATGTTACGCGTGCTACGTACCTTCTTCAATTATGGCTCGACCAAACTCTGTGAACCATATGTCAAATTTAATAAAATCACATTTTTAATAACTTCTTATTTATTTATCAAAACTAAAATTTATTTATACTCAGCTAGTAGTGATTGGCTATATAATTTTCACATACAATTTAATTATTTATAGAAACGTTGAATTTATCTTTATTACTTTCATTAAACATGTTCAATTATGAATTTTTGAGTATTAGATCAATTAACATAATGTTATTAGAATCCTATACTCGATATATGTATGATTAGATATGGTAATGGATTAGGGCAGGATTTGTGCGAGTTTTGAGTATCTCATACCATTTTTAAAGGAAAAAATCATCTTCATTCTTCTATCTAATGAATGTGAAATTTTCGTCATATTTTTATCTCCATTGAAGAAATAATATACATGTATTCGTGTCTTTATTACTTCAAATATTAATTAAATATTTTTTTTACATAAATATCTAAAAAAAAAACATGATAGTATATAATATTCTATGTAAAAGAAAAAAAAAATTCTTCTTTTCAATGTTAGATATAAAAGTAACATCATAATTTTATAAATATTAATTAAGAGTATTAAATAATAATGAAATAAAGGTCAAAATAATTATAGAAAAGAGTTACGATAATGAAATGTGTGCATTAGAAATAAGTTACGAAATAAAAAATAATAATACAAATTTACTAGATTATCTAATAAATTAAATGTATTTAAATTTAAAACAAAAACAAATATGAGAATGGAGTTGAAAGACCTGGATATATATTAAAAAACTTTATATTTTTTGTTAATTTTGTTTTGAATTCTTTTTACAGGAAATACTTACAATTTTTGTTATGAAAAGAAATTTACAGGAAATTGTTGTCATTTTTTTTGCAAAATATTTTGTATAAAACAAACAAATTTTGTAAAAAATACTTACGAATTTTATAATTTTGTAGGAAATAATTATCCACGAAGGATATACCTGTCAATTAAGATTCTTAGAAAAAATAGCAGAAAAAAATGTTTTCTTATAATTTTTTTTAATAAATTTACAAGAAAATTTTCATATAATATGAGAATTTTTAGTAGTATTTTCAATACAGAAATTTCTTGTTAAAATTAGATGGGTTAATTGGCCATTTCTTAAGTATGATTATTGTCCCAAAAGAAATATTCAATTTATCACTGTAAAAATTTATTTATTATTAATAGGGTTTTTTTAGCAAATAATATTTTTAGTATAATAATTGCAATTTACATTATCAATGAAATGTACAATTTTTGTTAATATGCTATGCGTGTTGCCAAAGGAATCTAACCCGTCACTTTTAGTAAAATCCTGTTTCTTAATTATATTTCTCGTATACAAAAGAATTTGGACTCAAGTCTTTGTTTAAAACATTTAAGACCAGTTTCCACCAAACAATATCGATACAAACAAATGTGGTGTGTGATATATTAGTTTTCTGCAGTATGATAAATACTTTTTAGTGCATAATTATACACTGCTATGTTATAATAAATTCATCATTTGCATATGGAAATTTTAATTTTTGTTATATCAAAAGAAAACACGCAAGCTATCTTTATTTTGTTAAAAAGTGAATTACAAAACTGGATTTGAAGGTGAGGTTTTCATCCATTTATATATTATAAAATTTATTTATCTCTAGTTGATGTAAGATTTCTAACATATCCTCTCACGTCGAGGTATACTAATTTCTTGTGTGAGATTAAAAATTAATAAGTGATCCGGTAGCGAGTGAGACAATAGACTCAAGAAACATTAATTTCATATAATGCTTACTCGCTACCCGACCCGAAAAAAAAAAATTCACTCGCTACCCGACCCAAAAAAGAAAAATTCACCTGTTACCCGCTTGTATACTCATCTGGTACCCGTTTAAAAATACCCGCATTTTTTTTAAAACTCGCGGGTATCGGGGGATATCCGCATATCCGCGAATATTTAAAATAAAAATATTTTATAAATTATATATATAAAAATATATAAATTAAAAATATAATATAAATTAAATTAAAAATAATTAAAAATTATTTTTTATTAAATTTAACATAATAAAATATAAGTTAAATTTTAATGTTTTGCGTGTAATGGATATCTGCGAGTACATGTAGTAGGATACTCGCACCAACTCGTTTATAAACGGGTATTAAAATACCTGTTATTCACTACTCACAGATAATAAATATTTGCAGATACTAACTATCCCTACGAATACCTTCGAACACGAGTATTTTTGTCATCTCTAACTCATGACTTTGATGCCATATTAAGAAGTGAACTTTAAACCTAACTCATTTTATTACTATTTTACGAAACCAGAAAGCATGGACGGACAAAGTTCAATCAGATGATCCCTCACAAGAACACAGTGTAACCAAGAGCCTTTGATGATCTTGTGTTTCATTAATTAGAATTTTGAAGCATGAAGTGTTTGATGATTTGCAGAAGGTCTTGGACAACTTGTGAGGATGAATCATGAGTGAGAAAGCCATGTTCCTTGCCCTTAAACTCAATGTATTCAATGTTCTTCCCTAGTTCCTTTAACCTTGCTGCATAGTCTTTTGCCCTATCCTTCAGCAATTCATTACCACCAACTATGACTAAGATAGGATCAAGCTTCACACCTCCAAGGTTTGGACTGTTAGGGCCAAAAGGGTTTGCCAGTGGGTGATCTCTACTCTCTCCAATAGGTATCGACAACCTCCAAAATCTGCCTCAACAACACCTTCATTAGTATAATCAAAACCTTTTTTTTAACAATGTTTGAATTTAAAGTTTTTGTTCAATCTGTCTTAAGTCTTTCAGAAAAATTAGTGTTCTGAAAATAATAGGTTTGAACAATTCACATGATGTGTTTCGTTGAATCAGGCAAGCCTCTAAAAAGGTGGATTGTAATTCGATGAAAGTTTTTAAATGATTATATTGTTTGAGGATATGACAAGAGAATTGAATTTTAAGTGATTGTCGACATGCTAAATAATGTTGCTTTTTTTTTTGGTGTTGTACAAATTTTCATCACTTTCTCATCGTGTACCCACTTCTATTCTATCATAGGTATTAGGTATTTTTCAAACTAAGAAAAAAGGTTGCTTTACACATGGACTATCATATTAATTCATTTTCTTTAAATAGAATTAAGCTAGAAGACAAGAAAAATCTAATGCTGTACTTAATAATATAGACAACTATTTATTTCTTTTCATTTATTTCTCCATTGCATTTAATATACGACCCATCTAACTTTTGAATATTCAACTCAAATATTTTATGACAAAGGCTTTTAAGTTTTAATTGATAATGTTTGATGTCCACCAATATAATTTGTCAATGATGATATCTTATTTTTTTCTTATATATTGATTTATTGGTAATATGATACTTTTCTTATATATCTATGAATTGAAATATTTGTTATCTATATTAGTTTCAAATGTTTAGAATGCCATTTTTTTCCACCATGCCACTTTATCTGCCTTAAACGTTGCACTAAGACGTGACATAAAGAAGTGTTATGGTTTGGGAATGACATGATTGAATTTTTTGTCCTTCAAACTATGATGAATCTTTTGATTTCCTCACATTCCAGAAACTAAAACATGATATATATATTCTTATATTGTTTTAAGGTTAGACTAATACATTGTGCTTATAGGATAAGATGAAGGCTAATTAGTCTTGTTCACATTTAATAAAAAAATGTTTTATTTCAGATGATTAATGTATCGATATTACATGAAAAATTCATCCATGCATGAAAATGTAGTAGGTTGAATTTCTATAAATAATTTAAATAGGTAAATAAATTTGTAGTTAACTTTAATGCAAAATTAAAATTTGTTCATTTTAATATATTTTGCTTTCCAAACTTAAAAAACAAAGATATAATTATTTTAATTCAATTATATTAAAATTTTTTGATATATTAAATACGTTAATATTTGAGTTGTTTATCTTATTTCATATTTTTTTATGTCAGTTGAAAAATATTTTTGAAAAATATTTTTTAGTTAAAAGAACTATATCTATAATTTAAAAATTTTGTGAATCAAAATTTAATTTCATATATAAATGAGTTTCAATTTTTTATCATCAAGAAAAAATGTATTTAACCTTAATTTAAATTATAATAAAATATAATGTAACAAACTCTAGCGGATATTATAATATTTTAATTATTGGTATTTTTGAAATATTAAAATATAGATTTACATAAATGATAAAAAAATGATTCTTTTGAAAAGTGAAGTTGAATAATGAAAATCTTGAATGAGCATAGATAAGCAGAATTTTCAACCTTTACCTGTCCAGCAAATCAAGTGTCAGCATTTGTTCCGGTGGGCCCACCTCGGACTTGGTCCGAACCACCCCACCGAAAAAGGGACCCATCAACACGTAACCTCGTACTCGAACCGGGTCCATCTCTCTCGAACCGGATCCGAGCTGAACCGCCAAGTGGTGCGCGATGTTCCCGCCAGACGAGTCGCCAAACACAAACACGCGCTCAAAGTCAACGCGGCCCGTTACCCACGCGTCCCCGCCATGCCCCTGCCTCTTCAGCCACCGCACAGCCTCCACGCAGTCCTCCACCGCCGCGGGAAGGCGGTGCTCCGGTGCCAGACGATAGTCCGGCGCCACCACAACCGCACGGAGATCCACGGCGAGACGCGCACAACATGCATGAATATGCGGCCACGCGCACGAGCCGAAGCAGAAGCCCCCACCATGGAGGAACATGAGCACGGGTAGCTTCTCCTTGCTCTCATCACCATTATCGTCGTTATCAAGTTTAGGTTTGTAGATACGGAGGTGGAGGTTAAATTTTTTGTGAAAGATGTAATCTTTGAAGAGTACGAGGTTGTTGTGTTGTTGGGTGATTGAGGGTTGTTCTTGGAACTTAATATTGGAACGAAAAACGGTGCCATCACTGAAGAGTTTGAGGAGACCCATGCAGTCTTCTACTATGTGTGGAGGAAAAGCCATAATGTTGACTAGGTTGTTTTGGTTTTGATGAGGATATAGAATGAGAGTGATGAGAGGTTTAAATACATAAACATAAGAGGCAAATAAAAGATTCACCACAAATAAATATAAAGTAATATTACATCAATTTTATTTTGATTCTTGCGTTTTCTTTTTGTTATACAATACACCGCTAAAAATTCTCATATTACATAAAAATTTTCTTGTAAATTTATTAAAAAAGTTAAAAAAAAACTTTTTTTTGCTACTTTTTCTAAGAATTTTAATTTACATGTAATTCATTCGTGAGTAATTATTTCGTACAAAATTATAAAATTTGTAAGTATTTCTTATAAAATTTGTTGCAAAAAGTGTTTTATACAAAATATTTTAAAAAAAAATGACAGTAATGTCCTATAATTTTTTTCATAATAAAATTTATAAGTATTTTCTAAAAACAAATTTAAAAAAAAGATTGACAAAAAATATGAATTTTTTTAATAATAAAACTTTTTTAATTTACACTTAAGTTCACGGCAAAAAGACTGTATTTTAATTCTTGATAACAATATAACAATAAGAGACCATCAAAAGCAAGTAATTTAGGACATGCATGAAAGAATTTGCTTTATTTAATTTGTGTAAAATATTTGTTAACTTCACCATTAAGGAATTTTACCGAATATTTTTAACGAAATTTCTTCTCTTATTAATTACGTTTTATCTTTAATAAAAGTTAAATAAAGTAACACTTCGTATAGTATTTTATAATGCTGTGCAATTCTCAAAAGTCCCATGTTGAGACTTTTGACAACTATAATCACCTAATATGTTGATTAGGTTAAAAGAGATTTATATTCATTATCACTTTGGCAAATAAAAAAAATTCCATTTCTATATAAGTTTTTCTCGATAGAGAGAAACATATAAAAGAGAAACACGAGACGTACCTGAAAAAAAAAATTGAGTGCTGAGTTCATGTGATGACATAAGCAAGACACTTTCACTGCTTTATTATCAACTAAACCACTGTAAAATAATTTAAACCAAAATCTAAACCTAACTTTTTTTTTATATTATATTAAATGTAAATCAATGTTGAGTACAGCTTCTGTCAGATTAACCCATTCAAACTGAGAAAATGATAATTATGAAAGCATATGAATTTTGAAAAGCATGTGAATAGGAAAAAAACCATAAATGGTCATTTGACACGTGAGAAAATGATGGGAAGAAAACATGATATAGAGGTGGTGATGATGCGATGGAAAAGAGAAAAGAAAATATAAAAAAGATGTAAAGTTAATGTAATAATTGAGGTGTAAAATGAATAAAATGAAAAGAAAATGTAATGAAAAGTCAAAAACATAAAAAAAGTTCATGACAGTAACGTTTCTCTTTCTCCATTTTTGTTGAACGTGGAACCGTGGCACACCAAGATGTGACATAAAGAAGTGAAAGAGGAACTACATAGCATATGTTACTGTTGCTGGGGAATGACATGTTTGAATTTTTGGTCTTTCCAACCATGATTGCTGTTTTGATTTCTCACGTTCTCGAAACTATAACATTGTATAATTTAATTTCAGATTGTCTAAGAGATCAGAACGAGAATATTATGATATTTTGAGTATTAAATTTTTATAATATTTTTTTATAATATAATGAGACATTTTTTAAATGATATTAAAATATTAAAAATAAAAAAATAAAAAAATAGAAAACTATTTAAAAAATATTATATAAAATTATAAGAAAAAGTTGTCAAAATTTAATAGTCAAAAAATTATTTTTCTTTCTCTTTCGTAATAGGTTATATACTGAATTTTAAAGTATTTATATATCGAGATATTTTAATGTAAATATTTTATGTACCTGTAAAAAAGAAATCTGAGGTATCTTTCTGCTGTAGTCATGTGATGGCTTATACCACAATTTTGTATTATGAATAGTCTTCTACCTACCAATATGAGGGGAAAAATTATTTTCATTAGGTTATAAGTTGGAGATTAACTCTTTTAGAGTTTAGAAAACAGTAGTTTGTAGAGTGTAATGGGGGTATAGGATGAAAGTCTAATAATGGATATATTAACATTTTGATTTGTAAGACGAAGGTCGCATTTATTTATATAATGAAAATTTATCTTTAACTATTTTCTATAATGTGAGGTTTATAACATGTTTTCTATCTTTTCATGTTTGCATATATTTAGAATATGATATTAATTATTGTTTTTGTATGGTACCGAGTGATTTTAAGAATCTTTTGGTTGATCGCCTCTTTTTTTACAGTGTTTATTTAAAAAATATCACTGATGAAACTTTTAGAAGGCGGTACCTGCAAACATTCGAACTTAAATTAGTGAAGCTTTCAAATTTTATGTATTTGTAAGAGGATATTTTTAGAGAGATGTCCTTTATCTTTGGTAGCTAACCTTTTTTTTACATTATCTGACTCTAGTATTGTCTTTATTACTTTCAAGACCGTTTTTATTCCTTCATCAATACCTATAAACCTCATTAATAACCTATCGTAACTGTTTTCACACTCATCATGATTTTTTATTGTGCAATCAAGCTTCTTTGACTTGCCACCCCTAATATATAAGTTAATATAATTATAACTATAAAATAAATTACATATATCTTATATATTGTTCTTTATTCTCTCAAATTAGTAGATCCATCAATAATTAAATCAAAATTAAATTTTGTAGTTATTTTCTTTTAATGTAAATAATCATATTGTGTTCAAGAAAATTATCTTTTATTTTATTTTGTAATCTTATTTTAATAAATTATTATAGAAAAAAATCTTTTTGTTTAAGTAAAATGTATTTTCTTTAACTAATATTATGGATATTGTTTGAATTTATCTTAATTTTAATAAAAAATTTTACAAATATAAATAATATTTGATTTTTTAAATTGAGTATACATGTCATCGTTCCGATATCTATTTAAATATTTATATATAGTTTCTATAACAGTTTTTTATTAAAATTATTAAAACACATTAGATTATATTTTTTTATAAATATTTAATTTTTATCCAATTATTATTTGATATTTTTATTTTATATTTATAAAATTATATATATACTTTTATATTTGATATCTAGAAAAAAAAATATTATTTTGACATTAAATATCTAATAATATTATATCTTCTTTGTTATGATTTTTATTTAATTTTTTTAAATTACTTAATCAAAATTTGAAATAGCTTATGGATGGATACAAGTATATATATTCTCTCATATTACGCATGGATATAATGATACATATGAATTTTTATTTTGGAATGTAGATGAGGAAAAAAATTTACTTCGACAATGAGATGAGATATAATCAAATCCATACCCTCCCAACTTGTTGTCTTTACCATAACTCATATATACTAGTAATCAAACTTGATTCAAGATTGGTCGATCCATCATGACCTAACTTGAATTCAGGTTGAATTGACTCAACTTGGCTCTAATCGACTCAATTTGATCCAGCTTAAGTTGGTTTTAATTGGACTACGCTAGACCTAGTTTTAACTGGACTAGAATCCATTTGACCCTACCTCAACTCCATTGAATATGGATCACCCACACGGACTTGAGTGAATATAGGATATCCTGATAAAATTGAGATATTGTTAATACATGACATTCAGTTTCCTTTTACTTTATATATATATTATATCATTTCATTGAAGAATAAAATAATGTACACACTTCTCCTTATAAACTATCTCTTATACATTAAAATTTCTAAAATTCCCAACAATAAAATGGAAGAATTGGTGAAAGACGAGAGGTATGATTGGAAGTAAAAAGCATATTCTTAATGAAGAAAGAAAGGAGTAATGGTGTTGTGGGGGATGTCCTCCTTTAAAGAATAGAGCAAAGGAAAATCAAATCCCTGAAGAATCTCTCCTACTTGTGCAATTCTTGTTTCCTTATTGGTTTTTTGGGTAGCATAGACCTTAGCCTTTAGAACCTAGATTGACACAAACAGAATCCTAATCTTGTCGTACCCACATCATGGGTCAATATCTCCATTCCATTAGTCAACATGTTGATGTGGCTTTCCCTCATACAATGATAGTTCAATCGCCATGCACCACAAGGTTGAACAAAGGTTAGAACTTTGTGTTGTCGTATATACCCCAAGATCCTTTTCCTTTCATTTTCAATATGGATTATCTAGGAAAAGTGAAAACAACATCTTAGTGTTGATATTGGACCGACAAGGAAGGAGATAACGATGACGATGGAATCCAGTGAATGTTGGTGACCATGATTTTCTCAGAAAAAAAAAGGTCAAATTAGTTAGTAGGTGTATCTGAGTAGGAATGTCCAAATCCCCAAAGAATATTCATGCTATGTGGTGACTAAGGAATGGGGTCACCCATCATTCATCACTTCCAATAATTTGCATCACCAAATAGTAACTAATCCTTTTGTTTTTCATTGTATATGATGCACCATTATCTCAACACTTTGTTTTAAACTATAATCTGATTCTGGTTGGAACTGTGATTAAATTAAAACCTCATCACCAAACATTCCACTTTGATTCAGCACTTTCACTAGTTGTGTTCATACATATTCTGAGGCAAAGTGTGTAACAACATATTTAAGTACAAGAGTGTTTTGTACCTGTCTATCAGAAGAATATATATCTTAGGTTGTCCTGCAGCGGCAACTTCATCATGCAATTACACACCACTTTTACATTGTGATGCAATTTTTTTAATGTGTAGTTTTGCACCAATTTAATTTTAATGGTGTGAACAATGAAGATTTTCTAGAACAAATGATGTCGTGCACTACACTTTCTCGAGGTTTGAAACAGTAAATAGAGCAGTTTTTAGTTAGAGAAAAGCATGTTTATCCATGTTCTGAGATGGCAGTTATATTGCAAACATGGTACTTAGGATAATGATACTGTTGAAAACAGATACTGGGAGGAAATGATTTGTGGAAAAAGATTGTTTGATACCAATCTTATGGAACAAGTGTTATAATTGCAGTGCTATAGTAAAACAGCAACATTCATCAATTAGTTTCATCGTTTATCATCAAAACAAAACAAGACATTCACTCTATAATATTTGATGGGTATTTTGAAAAAAGAGTCTGGTTTTTCTGCCAAGTATTTTTATGCTGTCTGAACATTCAAAACACAGTGTTTTGATCCTTTAAAGATAATTTTAATATATTTTAAAATTTTAAAATTAATGACAATAAATATAATTTGAAGACACAAAAGATGAACAACAGAGAAAAGTCAATAGAGAATCCAAGTATTATCTAAAAGACAGAATATCAATAAAAAATGAATTTAAAGAATTGATATGACCTTTAATCAGAAATCTAAGATAATAAATTTACTATTCTTCACCCTTATAAATACTTAATTTTATATTTTTATTACTCACATTTAAGCACTTAATCACTTTAAATGTATATTTAGAACAAATCACTGTTAAACTACCAACATTTAATGATTTGGTGGAATAAAATCTCTTATACGAATAAAAACAAAAAACAAAAAACTTAGAGTTTGTTTAGACTATTAAGGTCTATTAAGGTTAATAAGTGTATTTGAGCTAATGTGCCTTTTGGAAAAATAATATCCACTTTGGAGTTTTGTTATAATTTTTCTTTAAAACAAGTTTTAAAGTATTAAATTAGAAGAATGTATTTAAATTATTATTAATCTTTAATTTTTTTATTATGTGAAACTATATAAAAGTGATCGGAACCTTTAATTATGAAAAGTTGAGATTTAGTTATTGCTAAAATTGATAAAAACTATTTAACGATAAAAAAAAAGTATGTCCTCAAACTTGTTAGTTTGTTTATTTTCAATTGGTTGTAGCTTTATTCCTGCCACAGATTATATCACTGAATACTTTTACAAACTGCTTATTTTAATTGTTTTTAAAATTTAAATTTTTCTAATTTTATTTGATAAATAACTATTAAAAGGATAAATTAGAGGGATTTGTCGTCTCACAGGTTAGCTATATTAAACATGTTAAGAATATTTAATTACAAAATATGAGCACGTGAAGATCATATAAAATTTTCCGTAAATTCGGAAAATCTCAATACAAAATTTTTATAAATGGAGCTATTTGTAATTTTTTAGGTGATTTTAAGTATCTATAGAAACTCTTGTATACCTTTTAATATCTATCCTCTCGATCATGGTTATACAATTTTACTAAAATTGTTTATTTTTATTCACTTTTGTCTATTATCTTTATTCTACTTTTTTTTTTATGATTTCTTTTACTGATATAACCCTTTATTTTTTCATAATATTTTACTATTTATAACTCATGCACCAATTTACTATATATTAGATATCTAATTCTATTAAAATATGTTATTAGCAAAGTGTTGTTATGAAAAGTCAAAATGTGCAAGTCAAGTTATATTTGTGGTTAACAAATTATATTTTTATTATAGTTAAAATTTATACAAATTTTATTTAGTAAAAATTCAGGTTTATAATTATATGATTTTAAATAAACTTTAATTGATAATCAAAGTGTTTTTAAAGTTAAAGAATACAATTTTTTTTTCAGCATTTCTCACAATGACACCTACCATTTTCTGGGTTTGGGCTCTTGGTGGACTGTTATTTAGAACTATGGACATAACCACAACCAACTCTCACTTAATCTTTGCTATTCCCACCCTAAGTTTTTTCTTTTAAAGCACAACTTTGATGTAGATACAACTTGTTAAACATTATGCATAATATATATATATATATATATATATATATATATATATATATATATATATATATATATATATATATATATATATAAAAGTTTATCATTTTTTTCCTATTTTCTTTACTAAATTAAATTATTATATTTTTATAAAATAGAGTCAATATATGACACTTTTTCATTAAATATGTGATGATATAAAGTTAGAACGTGAATACATGTCAATTAAAATATTCTTTAATATATATAAATTTGATTATTCTAAAGAGTAAATTTAAATGAGTCGTATTAAGATATAAATTTTTAAAAAATAATCTTTTATAAAATAATTTTAATCTCATATCTTAAATTTTAAACACTTCTTGATTAGTATTTTATTTTACTAATAATTTTATTTTGAACACTTAACTTAAAAAAAAAATACTTAAATAAAATTTAGTAATAACTATAAACAGGCAATGAATATAGGTGGGTGAAACTGTAATACTGGTATTCATCTCATCAATAAACAAATAATTAAATATAGGTGGGCTTATATTGTTTTCAAGCTTTACTACCACATTACTAACAATGATTGAAGTAGGAGAAACTGTATTTTCTTCATTATTTTGTTTTTGGTTATTGATTATCTTCATATGGAATGATCTCATTTGTTTGTGCAAAAGGCCTAGGATTCTCTGCTTTTATACTGTCTAAAGGAATAATGGCACAACAATAATTGGAATAATTGGACCTGTGTATTAATTTCTTTGTTCAATCTTTATATGATGTTAGTAATTGTCAATCCCTACATAGCTACCATAATTTTAGTAGTCTTTTCAATTTCCTACGAATATTAGGATTAATTTATTTTTTGTTTAGTTAGTGATTTAGTTCTTAATTTATTGGTTTGATTTATTTTGGTCTTTTTATTATTTTTTTTCAATTTGATTTTTCAATTTTTTTTAAAATATTTAATTTGGTTTTTTTGATTAAGTTTACATTAGTGTTGTGTTTGTATATGTCACGAGTTATTTTTGTGGAATTTTTATTTTTTTTAAATTTATTATTATCTTTTAAATTTTTGTAAAAAAATATAAATTGTCGCATGTCAGGCCATGATCATATCACGCATCAATTCATGAATTTTTAATTTTTTTAAAAAAACAAAAAATGTCATGTGTCAGAACTGTGACCTGACACATAGTGCTTATGTTTTTTAAGAAAAATAATAAAAAATTTAAATTCATTTTTAAAAAGAATTTTAATAAATTTAAAATTCCACAAAATAACACGTAACATGTATGATCATGGCGTTAACATCTATTGTACGAAAGAACCAAATTAAACCTATTTCAAAAATTAAACAATTTAATTGAATAAAAAAATAATAAGATGACCAAAATAAACCAAAACTAACAAATTAGAAGACTAAATCATTAATATAAAGCCTTTATTCTTTTTGAATTAAAATTATATGTTGACTTTTTTACATCAACAATGATAGATTAGTTAAAATTTTTAACATATTTTCTTATACTTCAATATGATGTGATTAGGAATTAACTTTTTTATTTTATTTTATTAGTTTTTACATCATTCTTTTGAACATAAAAATCTATATAAGAACCTCATTATATTAAAGGAAATTATTTTTTATATTACTTCTTATATTTACATTTTATATTATTTAATATCGTGTCATTTATTTTGTTCCTTACTTGAATCTTTTATAAGTGAAGTTTAGTTTCTGATTCTATCCCTTATAGAACTATTTTTAAGGTGTCTAAGTTAAGAATTGGTTAAAAAAATGCTTCACATAAATTCTAGTAAAAATATTTGACCATTGTGAAGTCTATATTTTATTCTAGATCTCTTACAAATGTAAATATTTATTTTTTAATTGACTAGAAGAGCAACTTTTGTATAACCCCACCACCCACACTCATGTAGATGTATTCACAAAGTTGGTATCAAACATAAAGGGCAATTTTTTTATGTCAATGCATCTAACAAATTCATGTGTGTATAACCACACTTTTGGTACAATTTATTATATTTGTGCACCCTCCACAACAATTTGGATTCAACCACACCTTTATAAAGTGGGTAGACCCAAGAAAATGAGAGGTAATTATAAATTATTTGGGTCTTAATTTAGTAACCTTTTAAAATAAAAGTAAAGAATCAGGAACAAAATATTTTTTTGGATATTTATTAATAATTTTAACAAAAACTAGAGGATGCAATTACATATTCTCATATACACATAGGTACATCATTGTCTTTCTAATTAGATTGTTGTTGTATTTTTCTATATGAGCATGTCTCTTACATATATGTATTATAGTGACACCCTTCTAGTCGAATCTTTGGTAAGATTTTCTATAATAACACATATCTCACATACATAACCACACCTTTGTAGTTAATTAATCTCTTTTGTATTTTCTTTACAAGTGCACACTTTAACACTTCTTGGCCCAACCACATATTTAAGGACAAAGTTTTATGTTAGTACATTTCTTTCAATTTTGTGGACACAAACTCACCTTTCTGGTTAAACCTTTCACGAGTTGGTAAAAAATTGACTACACAAGTCTTTTTTAAATATTATGTATGCAAGATATTTAAATCATTTCATATGTGAATATTTATTATAAGGTGACTTAGGGGTAAAGTTGAAAGAGAGACTAAGAGAGGTTGTTGGTTCAACTTCTCTCACTAACATTTTAGAATTATAAGATTGATTTAGTGGGTTTGAAAAGATGATGTGTTAGTTTAACTCTTCATACTAACAAAATACTAACAACTAACATTTGTTGAAAAAAAAAATTGTTCATAAAAATACTATAAAAGGTAAGGTGAACTACAAAAGCTTATACTCATACAATGATAAAATTTAGTTAACTAACTTCACATTGAAAAGATAAATCACAACTTGTTTAGAAAAAAGAATTGAACTAATTCATTTTGATGTGTTGCTTTTAAAATGCTTTTGACCTTGTGTTTGTAATTTTTTTTTATTTAACATAAAAATACAATATTAGTAAATATTTTTGTCAAAGTCCACTTGTGTCTAACAACTTCTCAACTTATCTAAAAGTTTGACTCTAGACTATCGAGCATTCATAGTTTGAGAGGGAATCTCAACATTCGAACTTTAATCACATCTAACTTTGTGTGTGCCTTAACTAGTTCATTAAAATAATTTAGTAATTTAAAAGTATTTTTCAAATTTGATATTAAACATAGAACTATACAATATAAAACTATATGCATCATTATATTCCTCCTTGAATATATACACAAGTATATACATCCCATGTTTTTCAAATAAGAAGATAAATCAAAAGAAGGAGGCAATATTCATAATGCTTAATGTTTTACATTAGTAGCAATCCACTATACTCTACTCCAAGGCAACCTCTACACTAGGATCCTCACCTGTAGTATTTCCTATTGATCACGTGTACCCATACATGATTATAACAAAAGAAGAAAACAAAAAGAAATGGAGAAGGATAAGCTAGTGGATCGTCACTTACACTCAAAAAGAGGTCATTTCCTACTCTCTCTTAGTTTAATAAACCTCCATCGATTCTCATAACTAAATATCTTATTCTATGTGAGTTGAGATATATAGTAGAGTCTAGATAATCTCCTTTAGAATCCATATTCATATATTCCTAACACAACAAAATAAAATTTTACTGATAATACATATAAGAAAAATTTCTTCTTAATTCCACTTCAAATTCAAGTTGTATCGTAGCTCTAACTAACAAAATCTATATCTATTAAAAATAGAAATTCAAAATTCAAAATAAAAAAGAAATTAACTAATACTTGATGGAGTATATATTTTTCATATATGGTTATAATTATTGAGAGATTATGATTTTATATATATGACATTAGTCTTACACATATAAGATATTTGACACCACTTTTACTCTAAAATCTTAAATCAATGGTGTTATGGAACTTTGATCTTATATAGTGTTTAACTTTGTCTATTCTATCCAATGTGTGGAATTTTTGATTCATACTTGAACTATTTCCAACAATACTTCAGTTTTTTGTTTTTAAATGTTAAATTGTAATTTGATGTTAATTTAAGATTCGTTTCACCAGATACAAGAGCTTTATAGATTTTGCACACATCTGAACCAGAAAATGTTCTTTATAATCATTATTCAAGCCTTTTAGTTTCTTATGTAGAATCTTGAACAAAATAGCCTTTGTGCAAAACTCATACACTCAAACTCATATCTTAAGCATATAATATAAACTTGAAACTTACAAATATATTATATATAGAGAGAGAGAGGACATAACAGGGAAAGTAAACCTAAGATATCTGTGTCAGAGGGTTTTGGGTGTGTGATAAAAAATTAGTAATTGAGAAGCACTACAAATTTGGGCCATAAAGAGTACATGATTGTGGTCCAGTGGCCATAAGTGAATTGAATGAACCTGGAATATTTTGATATGGGTTGTCGTGAATGGTAGTGTTTTCATTCGACTATGAAAACGTTGGTTCTGTCTGGTGTGCATGCATATGTTTGTGGAGGTGGTAGAGGCACGTAGCACAACCATATATACAATCTCAGCTAACTGGGACCTATCATGGGTTTGCTTAATCAACCTTCTCTCATTTTCTTTTACACCTTCAGTTCCATCATTAGATATGGTAAAAAAAGATCCATGACTAGATGAACATAAAGATAAACCCTAGTTAAAGTATACCTAAGAAGAAGAAAAGAAAATATACACGTGGAAATGCAGAGTTTGGTGTTTGAGAATGATTGGAAAGAGAAGGGGTCCATGAAAAGCACGTTACAATGATTGCATGGCTACGTAGCACACATCTTTTGGAAAGAAAGACATATTGGAAATGCTCTCCCCCACTGAGCTTTGGCACGAATCACCCATCACTGCTGCAGCGTGGCAATCAAACAAAAGTGTGAGAAAAGACACTATCGATCCTCGTTCATTCTCCATCATCTCTTGCGTTGTTGTGTTGCATGCATGGTGCCAAATAGAGGTGGAAAAACAAACATGAAGCAGTGAACAGACAAAGGTTTTCACGCATGAGGTTCTGTTCAGGGCCACTTTTGAGACAATTTACGGGCCACAAGTTTGGCTATTCTTGGAATCACTGAGCAGAAGACCAAGATATTCATGTGAGTTGTGACAGGCTTTTCTGGTTTTTGATATCCACCTAGATTGTTCTGTAAATAGGTTATTATTATTTGTGTAACAGTAGAAGGACATGAAAAATAATAAATGTTGAGTGTATAATTATATATGTATGTACTATACTACATTAGTGCAGAATTCTCATTTTACCTCGCCTTATATGCCTCGGTTGGCTAGGAACCGAAGCATATAATGGCGCGATGGCATTTTTGCAATTACAGCCAAGTTTTAGGCCTCGGTTCTCCAAATACCCGAAGCCAAAGAAGGGTATAGGCTGCGGTTCGCTCAAAACCGGTGCCAAAGAGGTGTTTAGGCCTCGGTCCATCAGGACCCGAAGCCAAAAAGTGGCTGGAAGTCAGGGTATAGGCCTCGGTCCAAGGAGAACCGGTGCCAAAAGGGGTCA
>Ga0214542_1006108_pt1 | contig 22280 bp, 8 predicted proteins | sample CNSS1metaG_FD_160096 | JGI IMG/M metagenome (GOLD analysis project Ga0214542, IMG submission 160096) | Root nodule microbial communities from cowpea collected in UCLA plant growth center, Los Angeles, California, USA - CNSS1 | ecosystem: Host-associated > Plants > Roots > Nodule | place: USA...
TATTTTCAACCTATTCTGCATAAATTACAGTTTCATATCTTAAACTTATGTGTAGTGGTGATTTTTTATGATCTTGGTAATATGGTTCAATGTTTTAGACAGTAATAATCTATTTTTTATGGATTTTCTTGATGGATTGTTATTTACCTTTAAGGAGTTTTAGGCTTTCATGGCTGATGGAAAATTTTCTTACCCTAAGAGCATTGTTGGCAGTATAATTCGAAGATAAAATATAAAGGAATAATGGAGATGGAAAAAATGAATTTACGTGATGTTTAGGAGAAAACAGTCTGTTTTTATCATGTCCAAATTTGCTAGCTTTTTGTTTGGTGAATTTGGCTTTGATACTATGCTGCTTTTTAATACCCTTGTATGTTATTATTGGTTATATTTTTTAAATGTGACAGAATGTGGAAATAAAAGTTTAAAACATAGTATTCATCACAATATTTTGACAGATAATAAAAATGTAAATTACAGCTTTGATTCTTTATCCTAATTATAAAATTCTTGTTAACTTCTTAATTTTAAATTGTATTTTATTCCTTATCTTTTAAATTTGAGTCAATTTGATTTTAAAATAAATATAACTTTTAAATTTTAAGATGGGACATTTAACAGTAAAAATTGTTCTATTATAATTTAAGTATTATTTGATTTAACCCGTACAAAGCAGTCAAATCATCATTTTATAAATTATATTTTTCCTTTAATAAATAAACTTATAGCTTAATTATTTAATTATGGCATGTTATAGCTTAATTATTTGATGGTGGCACCTTGAAAAACGTAAATATGCACAAATATGCGCATTAATATTAAAATTAAAGTTTACATAGATGATTTCTATATTGATGTGAAAGACATACAAATATGTGCGTATCTAATAAAACGGGAAAAAGAAAAAAGAAAAAATCCATGAACCAGTGCCTCCTTTTTATATGCATGAACACACTATAAAGCAACCCACACACTACATATACCTCATAATTCCTGTCTCTTGTTCTTCTTCTATTCCATGGACGATTTCTTGCATCTAATTTGCCCTAATTCTCCATTCGTATGCATCTCTTCCTCTTTCCAATCTTTTTCTTTTCTCTATTTTCTGTAAGCAATTTTGTATAAGCAATCGACTCTTGTCACCCGCAGCCATACATTTCTGTATTTTAATATATCTCTACCATTTTTTCTTTAAATTCTAAGGTTTTACAACTGTATGTTTCTACCTGTGTTCTTTTTCAACTATGCCCAAAGAAACTGTAATTCTTTATTGCACGAAGTCTCTTAATCTCCATTTATCGTGTTTGCTACTAAATTTGTGTTCTGCCGTTTACACATTCTGCATACAAGTTTTATCCTCCTTTTAGATGAACCAAGATTTCCAATATGGTGTAAGAGCCAGAGTTAATTCACACTCTGCTGCCACTGGTTTTACCCTCCGTCTTCTTGTCTGTTCTTGATCTTCTTCTTCCGTCTTTTTCTTGTTTGTTCTTGACCTTCTTCTTTCTTACATATAAATCATGGTGTGGTAAAACAATTAGACTCTAATTACCTGCTGCCACTACCAACTGATATGGGTCCTTCTTCCTGTCATGATGTGATTTTATCTTGCTGGCAAGATGAACTGAGTAACAATGGCTCTAATCCATCTTTGTTTAGAGCACTCCGCCTGAGTTTATTGAACGTATTTTTCAATTTGAAATCGTGTTTTTCTCCCACATACTAAACCAAAGTTTGTGCGTAATTCTCTAGTCTTTATATGCAATATTTATACTATATGACTGTTATGGACTGCTGGAATCTAATTCGTCCAAGTTATACCTTCTTCCACACTTTCGAATTTTCAATTCCAACATGGGATTCTACTTTTTCTGTGGAGATGCAAGTTCTAGCCTTTTTATCCTGAAATGAAAGGAAATTTAATGTCTGTCCAATAGCTCAGTAAGTTTATGTGTACAGAAGATGCTTTTAATTTTGAATTATGCATTGATTTCTGTAACAAGCAATGGTTCAAGGTCTATCAATCAAAATAGTATAGTTTCCCAACTACTATTGTGATAGATAACTGATTGTTTATGTACCTAGAAATTTCGGTTGTGCCACTAGAAAATATACTGATAGTATGACAGCCTGCATGACATAACATGTTTTACTTGTACCTTGACATCTTTATTAGAAAAATACTATCTTTATCAATGTCTAAATAAGTAGAGAATTTTTCATAGTTTGTATATGGCATTTCATGGTCCAAGGTATTGATACCTTGACATGTTTTAAAGTTACAGAATCTGAATTGTTTATCATGTCAATTTAAAAACAAGATCACTTAAGTAGGATTACAAGGATTATTACATAATTTTAATAACATCAACACCATGACAATTGACACATATACTTATTAATTACAAGGGAACACAACAAGATGTTTCCATATGATAATGAGTCCTTATCATGTCCTTGTCTTGTATTTGGATGTCTTTTATGAAGTATATCTATGTCAATATTAAAATACCAATTCTTTGGCCATAAATAAACGAAAATTTAATCTGAATTTGCTTTATTTTATCTGGTTTCAATTTATTTACGCATTTACTAAGTGTATGAGAAATTCTTCCAGGTGATTAATGATTGTTTTGGTTTTGCGGGGCCATTGCTTCTCAATAAACTGATCCAGTTTCTTCAACAAGGTATTACGACGAGCAATAAAGTTTTTATTTGTACCAATTGCTTTATTAATCTCTTATTTAATAAGCTTCTTCTTTACTTTATTCCCTTTAGGCACCATACTTTTATTTCGCATTCCTTGATAAACAACTTTATATGTCAGTTGAAAACATTGCAAATATCTACCTGTCAAATATATTAACATAAACATGGTTATGGTGATGGTGATGCCATTCCTTTTTTCTTTTTCTTACATAATTTCCTTCTATTTGCATATCAAACAATTGGAACAAGAAAACTTAAGAAAAATTTGGTTCCATCTTTGTTATTTCTTTCAGGTTCCGTGAATGTGGATGGGTATTTACTTGCATTATCCTTGGGCTCACCTCTATAATTAAGTAAGTTTAACTCTTGTAGTTATATAGTTCATTATATTATATTTCACTTATATGTTTTTCCTGCATAATAAGTTTAAGGTTCAGGTGATGATTGTCCAACCCTTAAAAGCTCTATATAAGTCATCTTTCTTCTCTTCTTGTGCGTTATTGTTAGAAAGTTATCTTGATTGTGGTCATCCCTAATATGTTTTGGCTTTTATACTTCTAAAATCAACACAATATAATTTTTAGTATAATTATCATAAAATAAATAATAAAATAAAAATCGAATATACATCTAAACATGATTGCTTTTGTATAGGCCATTGAGTGAATTTTGATGAACTGCATTATATATATATATATATATATATATATATATATATATATATATATAACTTCAGAAAGGTTGCTGAGTAAAACAAAAGTTCCCTGTGTTGGGTTACAAAGTTAGGTTAGTAATAAAAACTATGTATGACAATAATAATAAAAACTGTCATACATCTCAATAAATAAATAAATATAGAAAAAAATTCAAAAGTTTGATTACCATCCGTCACGTATACCGAATTTTCACTCTTGCAGCCTTCTTTCTCAGTTTTTCGGTAAATTTTAATTTTTGTTTCAAAATTACATTGACGTAAAAAATAAATAAATTTATTTTTAGGATTAAAAATAAATCCATTTGTTCTACTCAAGTTTTTTATTTTTTTATTACGTTTTAGAAAATAATAGATTTATTCCTTCATTTCTAACTACATTATATTTCTAACTACATTATATTTGGTTAATTTATCAAATAATGTTAATCATTTGTTCTACTCAAGTTTTTTATTTTTTTATTACCTTTTAGAAAATAATAGATTTATTCCTTCATTTCTAACTACACTACACTATATTTGGTTAATTTATCAAATAATGTTAATTTATTGTTGTATTTATACAATATGATTGGATTTTTAAATATTACATAATAGGGAACAAGTCTTCATAAATATAATAAATGTAACGATTTCACTACAAAAATTAAGTCATATATCATATAAACGATTTCAGCTTTTATATATATATATATATATATATATATATATTCTTAATTCTAGTATATTTTAATAGTTGTTTAATCAAAGATAAACGATTTCAGCTTTTATATATATATTTATATATATATATATTCTTAATTCTAGTATATTTTAATAGTTGTTTAATCAAAGCAGCCTAGCCCATTCCCACGAAAAGGTTGTTTAATTCTAGTATATATATATTCTTAATTCTAGTATATTTTAATAGTGGTAGACGCTCTTGAGAATTTGATATTAGCATTTAGCCGTTGTGATTTCAAACTTTGAAATCTAAAGAAAAAAACAGTACTCTATTCCTCTCTTCGCTCAATTGCTAAATCTCAGAAAGAAAAGAACGTTACTCTGTTTCGCTCCATTGCTCTCTGTTGCGCTCCATTGCTCTCTTGCTCTATTGCTCAAGAAGTTGGATCTTGGAAATCGAGAACCATGAACGGTAATCTCACTTTCCCTTTACTAACCAATTGAATTAACCACTTCTTCTTTAACACAAAGCACCGTTTTTGCAGATCAATCCATTCAAATCCAAATGCTCGCTGAAAAATTCCACCGCTTTGTTCTTGACTACGTTCCTTCTGAGCTAGGTTCCTTTTCTATTCTCTACTCTCTATTCAATTTCCCTTTTCGATTTGGATCGACCAAAAGAAAATAATGATCTTAATTTCAGCCAAAGATACATTGTTAATTCTGACGTTGGATGGTTCTTTGATTTGTGGAATTTCGACAGATGATGTATCGAAGCAAGTGAACGAGAATTCAGACTCCATGGATGAAAACACTATGTCACAGGGAATCCACGAATTTTCTCCGGATAAGGGTCACACACTTCCCATATTGAAGAAAATACTTGATCTCGACACTAAAATTCAGGTAAATCTTTAAAATCCACAATGAATTCTGTTTCTTTCTTTTCCTTAAATTTCTTCTTTAACACAAAGCACCCGTTCCTTCAGATCAATCCATTCAAATTCAAATGCTCGCTGAAAAATTCCACCGCTTTGTTCTTGACTACGTTCCTTCTGAGCCAGGTTCGTTTTCTATTCTGTACTCTCTATTCAATTTCCCTTTTCGATTTGGATCGACCAAAAGAAAATAATGATCTTAATTTCAGCCAAAGATACATTGTTAATTCTGACGTTGGATGGTTCTTTGATTTGTGGAATTTCGACAGATGATGTATCGAAGTCAGTGAACGAGAACTCAGACTCCATGGATGAAAACACTATGTCACAGGGAATCCACGAAGTTTCTCCGGATAAGGGTCACACACTTCCCATATTGAAGAACTTGATCTCGACACTAAAATTCAGGTAAATCTTTAAAATCCACAATGAATTCTGTTTCTTTCTTTTCCTTAAATTTCTGGATTTACTGTTCGCTCGCATTCTGTTTATCTTTCGCAAACTTTATTTTAACGGGGTTTTATTGTTCATGCATTAGGATTTGAAGAAGCATCATATAGCACTGTGACGAAGTGAAGCTCACGGTTGAATCTTTTCCGGGCACTGATGTTTTGAAGTCCGTGCAGCTTCTCGGTATGCTTCCACTGTCGCGGAAGTGCATGTGAGTTCTTATTTTATTGTGGGGTCCAGGTCCAGGGTCTCATCTTTCACCCTTGTTCTTTAAATTTCTTTCCACTTTTGTTAATTTCTGGGTCTTTTTTTTGTGCAGATTCCTTGTTCTTTAAATTTCTTTCCACTTTTGTTAATTTTTGGGTCTTACTTTTGTGCAGATTCCTTGTTCTTTAAATTTCTTTCCACTTTTATTAATTTCTGGGTCTTACTTTTGTACGGATGTGCTTATGATTATATTTTTGAATGCGTTTTTTGTGGTTTTGATACGGTTGCAAATTGTTCAGAGGAGTTTACTTATGACAGAAAAAGCCGGGGACTGTGGGTTGAATTAGATGGGTAGCTTTTAATTTAATTTTATTTTTTTAGCCTAAAGATGTCGTTGTATTTACTTAAATTTAGGGGTTTCGGTTTCTTCTCTTCATGTGAGGTTGGATTCTAGTTATTTGACAATTAGTTGATTTGTTTGGAATTGAGCTCATTCTTTAAAGTTTGGTGGTGCGATTCATCTATGTCTTGTGCTTTGTATTATGTGTTGTGTGTTATGTGTTTGGTATGTTTTGTGTTATGTGTTTTGTGTGTTGAATGTTTTGTGTTGTATGCATTTTGTTGTGTTGTGTTTTGTGTTGTGTGTGTTTTTATGGTTGTGTTGTGTGTTTTGCTGTATGTTTTTCTTTTGTATGTGCTGTGTGTTTTTTGTTGTATGTGTTGTGTGTTTTGTGTTTTGTGTGATTTTGTTGTGGTATGTAATGTGTTTGCTCTTGTGTGTTTTGTGCGTTGTGAGTTTTGGGTTTTGTGTGTTTTATAGTGTGTGGGTGTGTGATTTGTGGTTTGTGTGTTTTGTGTTGTGTGTGTTTGTATTGTTTTGTATTGTTGTGTTATGTGTTTTTTGGTTGTGTTAACTGTTTTAGTGCTTGTGTTTTTTTATTTTGTTTTTGTGGTTGTGTGGGGCGTTGGGTGTTTTTGATATATATTGTCTTTTGTGTGGGGTGTTGTGTTTTTTGTTGTGTGTGTTTTTTATGTTGTGTGTTATGTGTTTGGTGTGTTGTGTGTATGTGTGTGTTTTGTGTTGTGTATGCTTTGTGGTGTGTGTGTTTTGGGTTGTGTGTTCTTGTGGTGTGTGTTTGGTGTTTTTGTGTTTTGTGTTGTATATGTTTTGTTGTGATTTGGGGTGTTTGTGTTTTATGTTGTGTGTGTTTGTGTTGTGTTTTGTTTTGTACGTGTTTGTGTTGTTGTGTTCAGTGTTTTTGTGGTTAGGTTAATAGTTTTTGTGCTTGTGTGTTTTTTTATTTTTTTTTGTTGTGTGGGGTGTTGGTTATTTTTGATTTATATTGTCTTTTGTGTGGGGTGTTGTGTTTTTGTATTGTGTGTTATGTGTTTGGTGTGTTGTGTGTGTGTTTTTTGTGTGTTGTGTATGTTTTGTGGTGTGTGTGTGTGTGTTTTGGGTTGTGTGTTTTTGTGTGTTTGGTGTTTTTTTTGTTTTGTGTGTGTGTTTGTTGTTATGTGTATGTTTTGTGTGTGTGTTGTGTGTGTGTTTGTTGTTATGTGTATGTTTTGTGTGTGTGTTGTGTGTGTGTTTGTTATTATGTGTATGTTTTGTGTTTTGTGGTGTGTGTGTATGTTTTTGTGTGATTTTTGTTGTGTTTGGTGTTTTGGGGTGTTGTGATTTGGGGTGTGTATGTTTTGTTGTGTTTTGTGTTGTGCGTGTTTCATTGTGTTTTGTGTTGTGCGTGTTTTGTTTTGTGCGTGTTTGTGTTGTGTTTTGTTGTTGTATTCGGTGTTTTTGTGGTTGTGTTAATTGTTTTTGTGCTTGTGAGTTTTTTTATTTGTTTTTGTGGTTGTGTGGGGTGTTGGTTGTTTTTGATTTATATTGTCTTTTGTGTGGGGAGTTGTGTGTGTTTTTTGTGTTTGTGTTGTGTATGTGTGTGTGTTTAGTGTGTTTTTGTGTTATGTGTTTTGGGGTGTGTGTTTTGTGTTGTCTGTGTTTGTGTTGTTTTGTTCAGTGTTTTTGTGGTTGTGTTAATTGTTTTTATGACATGTTTTTTTATTTGTTTTTGTGGTTGTGTGGTGGTGTTGATTGTTTTTGATTTATATTGTTTTTTGTTGTGGTGTGTTGTGTTTTGTGTATTTTGTGGAGTGTGTGTGTGTGTGTTTTGGGTTGTGTTTTTGTGTGTTTTGTGGTGTGTGATCACTGCTTTTTGTGTTTTGTGTTGTATGTGTTTTGTTGTGATTTGGGATGTTTGTGTTGTTTCGTGTTGTTGTGTTCAGTGTTTTTGTTGTGTTGATTGTTTTTGTGAATGTGAGTTTTTTTATTTGTTTTTGTGTGGTTGTTTGGGGTATTGGATGCTTTTTATTTATATATTCTTTTGTGTGTGGTGTTGTGTGTGTTTTTTGTGTTGTGTGTTATGTGTTTGGTGTGTTGTGTGTGTGTTTTTGGTGTTGTGTATGTTTTGTGATTTGGGACGTGTGTGTTTTGTGTTGTTGTGTTCGGTGTTTTTGTGGATTTGTTGACTGATCTTGTGCTTTTGTGTTTTCTTATTTGTTTTTGTGGTTGTGGGGGGGGGGGGGTGGGGGTTTGTGTTTTTTTTGTTTTTTTTTTTTTTTTTTTTTTTTTTTTTTTTTTTTTGTGTTTGGGGGGGGGGGGGGTGTGGGATATTGTCTTTTGTGTGAATTGTTATGTTTTTTGTATATGATTTGGGTTGTGTGTGTGTTTTTTTGTGTTGTGTATGTTTTGTGGTGTGTGTGTGTGTGTTTTGGGTTTGGTGTGTGTTTTTGTGTGATTTGTTTTTGGGGTGTTGTGATTTGGGGTGTGTGTGCTTTGTTGTGTTTTGTGCGTGCTTGTGTTGTTTTTGTTTTGTTGTGTTCAGTGTTTTTGTGGTTATATTAATTGTTTTTGTGCTTATGTGTTTTTTTATTTGTTTTTGTGGTTGTGTGAGGTGTTGGTTATTTTTGATTTATATTGTCTTTTGTGTGAATTGTTGTGTTTTTGTATTGTGTGTTATGTGTTTGGTGTGTTTTTTGTGTTGTGTTGTATGTGTTTTGTTGTGATTTGGGGTGTTTGTGTTGTTTTGTGTTGTGTTCGGTGTTTTTGTGGTTGTGTTGACGGTTTTTGTGCTTGTGTGTTTTTATTTTTGTGGTTGTGCGGGGTGTTGGATGTTTATGATTTATATTGTCTTTTGTGTGATGTGTTGTGCGTGTGTTTTTTGTGTTGTGTGTGTTTGTTGTGTGTTGTGTTTTGTTTTTTGTCGTGTGTTTTTGTGTGATTTGTGTTTGGTGTTTTTTGTGTTTTAGGGGGTGTGTGTTTTGTTTTGCGTGTGTGTGTGTTTTTTGTATTGTGTATGTTGTGTGTGTGTTTTATTGTGTGTGTTTTTGTGTGTTTTGTGTTTTGGATTTGGTGTTTTTGTGTTGTGTTTTGGAGTGTGTTTTGTTGTGTTTTGGAGTGTGTTTTGTTGTGATTTGGGGTGTGTGTGTTTTGATGTGTTTTGTTTTGTGTGTTCAATGTTTTTGTGATTGTGTTAATTGTTATTGTTTTTATGACTTGTGTATTTTTTATTTGTTTTTGTGGTTGCGTGGGGTATTGATTGTTTTTGATTTATATTGTTTTTTGTGTGGTGTGGTGGGTTGTGTTATGTGTGTGTTTTTTGTGTTGTGTGTTATGTGCTTGGTGTGTTGTGTATGTTCTGTGTTGTGTTTTGTGGTCTGTGTGTGTGTTTTTGTGCGTTTTGTGGTATGTGTTCAGTGTTTTTTGTGTTTTGTTGTGATTTGGGTTGTTTATGTTGTTTCGTGTTGTTGTGTTCAGTATTTTTGTGCATGTGTGTTTTTTTATTTGTTTTAGTGGTTTTGTGGGGTGTTGAATGTTTTTGATTTATATTGTCTTTTGTGTGGGGTGTTGTGTTTTGTGTTGTGTGTTTTTTATGTTTTTGTGTTGTGTGTTGTGTGTTATGTGTTTGGTGTGTCGTGTGTGTGTTATGTGTGTGTGTTTTTGTGCATGTGTTTTTTTTATTTGTTTTAGTGGTTTTGTGGGGTGTTGAATGTTTTTGATTTTTATATTGTCTTTTGTGTGTTTTGTGTTGTGTATGTTTTGTGGTGTGTTTTTATGTGTTCTGTTGTGTGTCTGGTGTTTTTTGTGTTTTTGTGTTTTTGTGTTGTGTTGTGATTTGGATGTGTGTTTTTTGTTGTGTTGTTGTGTTCGGTGTTTTTCTGGGTTTGTTGACTGATTTTGTGCTTTTGTGTTTTTCTTTTTTTTAGTTGTGTGGGGGTGTTGAATATTGTCTTCTGTGTGGGGTGTTGTGTTTTTTGTATGTGATTTGTGTTGTGTGTGTGTGTTTTTTTTTGTGTTGTGTATGTTTTGTGTTGTGTTTTGTGGTGTGTGTGTGTGTGTTTTGGGTTTGGTGTGTGTTTTTGTGTGATTTGTGTTTTGGGGTGTTGTGACTTGGGGTGTGTGTGTTTTGTTGTGTTTTGTGTTGTGCGTGCTTGTGTTGTATTTTGTCTTGTGCGTGTTTGTGTTGTGTTTTGTCTTGTGGGTGTTTGTGTTGTGTTCGGTGTTTTTGTGGTTGTGTTAATTGTTTTTGTGCTTATGTGTGTTTTTATTTGTTTTTGTGGTTGTGGGGTGTTGGTTGTTTTTTATTTATATTGTCTTTTGTGTGGGCTGTTCTGTTTTGTGTTGTGTGTGTTTTTGTGTTTGTGTTGTGTGTTATGTGTTTTGTGTGTTTTTTTTTTGTGTGTTGTGTGTTTTGCTGTGATTTGAGGTGTGTGTGTTTTGTGTTGTGCGTGTTTGTATTGTTGTGTTCAGTGTTTTTGTGGTTGTATTGACTGTTTTTGTGCATGTGTGTTTTTTTATTTGTTTTTGTGGTTGTGTGGGGTGATAAATGTTTTTGATTTATAGTCTTTTTTGTGGGGTGTTGTGTTTTATGTTGTGTGTGTTTTTTATGTTTTTGTGTTGTGTTATGTGTTTGGTGTGTTTTGTGTGCGTGTTTTTTGTGTTGTGTTTTTGTGGTGTGTGTTTGGTGTTTTTTGTGTTTTGTGTTGTATGTGTTTTGTTGTGATTTGGGGTGTGTGTGTTTTGTTGTGTTTTGTGTTGTGTTCGGTGTTTTTGTGGTTGTGTTAAGTGTTTTTGTGCTCGTGTGTTTTTTTATTTATTTTTGTGGTTGTCCGGTGTTGGGTGTTTTGGATTTATATTGTCTTTTGTGTGGGGCATTGTGTTTTGTGTTGTGTGTGTGTTTTTATATTTTTGTGTTGTGTGTTATGTGTTTGGTGTGTTTTTGTTGATTGTTTTTGTGCTTGTGTGTTTTTGTGGTTGTGTGAGGGTGTTGGATGTTTTTGATTTATATTGTCTTTTGTGTGGGGTATTGTGTTTTTTGTATATGATTTGTGTTGTGTGTGTGTTTTTGTGTTGTGTGTTTTATACTGAATTGCAGTTTCATACAATAGTTTAATTCAGTTATTAGATTTTGCAAATTTAGCCTTTTCTAAGTTTATTTTACGGTTTAGGTAGTTAGATTTTTTGTTGTAACCGGTGTTGGTAGTTTGAACTGTCTTTTAGTCATATTTTGTCATTAGAAACTTTTTACGATAGTTAGATTGCAGTTTCGTAGACCTTGCCAAGCCGAGGTATCTGTTTATGTCCTCCTACGAACAGGTTAGTCTTTATATCTATGCATAATTCGCTCCTTTTTAACATTGTCTAATAAATTGTGTCAATTCTAGTGATTTTTTTCAGTGCTTTCTCTCAAATTGTTGTCAATAAATATGCCTTTGTTTTAATATTTTCGTTTTTTTTCTTATAGAGGGTGCAACCCTTTGATATAAGATATCAGTACCTTCTGCTGCAGCTGAACCGTATGAAATAATTGCTTTCAAGGTATTTTCTTACTTTTGTTTGTGTGTTTTAACGTTAAATTAAACTACGTAAACTTGTGCCCGTAGATAACCAAACACAGGTCGATTCAAGAGAATCCAAGTCATTTCACTTTAATTATTTGCCCTTGTAACTAACAGCAGCAGAACTAAATTGGTAATTTCCTGTCTTCTTTTTTGCTTTCGTTTATTGATGTCTTTTGTTTATGCGGCGTGCATGAGTGATTTTTGATGTCCACCATTTGTTAATGATGACGTCAATTGATACTTTGTATTCATTTACTGTGTTACCACCATCAACATTATAAGGTGACTGATTAATGGTTTTACATTGCTTTTATGACTGTTTCAAACCAATAATTAGAAGTCGAGACTTTAGTACTTACTCTTATTTAGTCGGAAGCTTCAAGAGATATAATAGTTTTTCTTTATTTTGTTACTTAGTGAGATTCTTAGTTATTTGTTGTTTTTAGATATTGACCCTTGTCTTAGCTTTGTTTTATAGTCTTAGACTTGTTTAGATATGTTTCCAAGTGCTGTACAGATTTTGCATGGTTACTTGTCTACTTCTTAGTTCTTGATTGTGAATGACCTTTTGAGTTTCTAATTTAAGTTGATAGTTTCTAGTCAGTTTTACAACTTCTTTCAATAGAATTGAATAGTTTTTACATGAAAAGTCAGTTTTTAACCAGTTTTGACAAGATTTTACCTACTGTGAGATTTGAGATTTACTTTCTTTCATTGTGTGATGCATTCATGTTTATTTACATTTTCAGAACTTGTATTGTTCCTCTTCGAACTCTGACAGTTAGATTTGCACTCTAGAGATGATATTAGGCCATGTTTGTTTCTCGTCAGCTAGCCAAATAAAGCTCACCCTGAACTTATCTCATTTGCACCTGAATTTTGTGCCTGATTTACCTTTTTTTGTTCATTTTAAGCTCAATACAAGCCTTAGACCAGAAACACCATGAAAATGCCCAAATCTTAGAGTTGTGAGATGGTTTAGGAAGTGTGTAAGGAATATGTAAAGTTCAAGTGTGGGGATCTGAAAAATCTGAAGGTGTGGTCTGTTTTGACTTGGAAGAGAAAGGAGAGTGAAAAAAGAAAGAAAAGTAGAAAAAAAATAAAGGAAAAAAAAAGAAAAAAAAAGTGAAAAAGAATAAGAAATATAGAAGGAAGTGAGTAATAAAATATATGAAAGAAGTTGGAAAAGAAAGGAGAATTAAAAAAAAAAGAATGAAAAGTGGAAAATATGTGAAAGAAAGGAAGGAAGTGATGAACAGAGGTGGTGAAAGAGTTGATGATTCCATGCACTTGAATTCCACATTTTCCACCTAGGTCTATCTCACTTCTCTTTGATTTTAGCTTTGATTTTTTTCCTCTTTTTACCTCACCTATACCTTGGCCACATTACAAGCCTTGATTGAAGTCCTATTGATCTTGAGTGCATTTCTAATTTGATTGGTGTGATTAGAAGCTTTCCAAGTTTATGATAATTTGAATTTGCATAATGTGCTGAGAGTTAAACACCTAGACTGAAACACTTGAGTGAAGAGATGTAAACACTACCTTGGTGAGGTCAATTCTGGTTTAGATGCTGATTTTGATTGTTTGCTATTTGGTTTTATTGATTAGAGTTGTTTTTTTCTGGGTGGAGAGCTTGAACCTTAAATTAGTTGATTCTTTTGTCATTTACAGTTTTGAACTAGGAAGGTAGATTGGTTTTCCTATGCAGAATTGTGAGCAGATATTTTAGTCCGGTTTTAGTTTGTTGGTATATATTTTTTGTTTTTTATGTTTGCCCTAGAATGCAAAGGTTTTAAGCTTGGGCTATGACCAGTCTCTAATTGTTCATATTTTTCTAGACTAATTGTATGGGTTGTGTTTAATGCCTAATTTCTTGCTTTTAGGACAAAGTTGGTTTATAGAGTAAACTTCTACTGATTTTATTTTATTTTTCTATGCAGAATTGTGAGCAGATATTTTAATCCAGTTTTGTGTAGAGTTTAACATATTTGATTGCTTATTATTCACTCGTATTTGTATGTAGATAAATATTATTTTGTTCACAACGCGTGGCAACAGTGTATGAAATTCTTCCAGGTGATTAATGATTGTATTGGTTTTGTTCCCTAACTCTTGATGACTAGTTGTAATCTTTGACCTGATGTTTCATTGTCTTTTAAGCTACTTTGAAGCACTCTAGGACCCCTCCAACTAATCCTTCTGTTGATTATCCGTCTGGTGATTCAGATCATGTTACTAAGAGAACAAGACCAATGGGAATATCATATGAGGTAAGCTGGTTTGATTTATTGAAACATCGTATATAATCTTAGAACTCATTATTAGTTACATGTATTAACTATTCATGCTGGAAATTGACTAAATTTTGTTTTCTTGATGCAATCTGTTTGTTGGCACGAATGTGGGGGACATTGCTTTGTGGGAACTGGGCTCCAATGAGCGGTTGTTGATAAGGAACTTGAAAGTGTGGGATCTTATTGCTTGTTCAATGCTCTTTCAGGTTGTCCTATCTCACCTTATTTATTGATTACTGAACTCTCAGAATTTTTGAGTTTGCAATTATTGAAAGAAAGACTAATCATAATTAATCCTCTATTGTTGTGCTTGGGGTGTTGTGGTGTGTTTTTGTTTTGTATGTTATGTGTTGTGTTTTCTTGTGTTTTGTGTGTTGTGCGCTTTATACTTTTCTTGTGAGTTGTGTTCTCTGTTCTTTTCTTGTGTGATGTTTTGTTGTGTTGTATCTTTTGTGTTTTGTGTTTTGGATTTTTTGCTTTGTACTTTTGTTGTGTGTTATGTGTTGTGGTTTGTTTTGTTGTTTGTTGTGTGTTGTGATATATTTTTATTTTATATATTGTGTTGTGTAAGTTGTGTTTTCTGTGCTGTGCGGGTTATGCGGGCTGTGCGTGCTCTGGAGGGAGCAGAGGAGATAGTTGAAGTTGAGTTGAGGAAAGAGGGAAAAGTTGAAATTGGAGTGTATAAGTAAGTAAGCATATACGTCTCTGATATCAGACATGTATGGGGATTGGTCTTCAATAGTTGATTAACAATTTAGTGCCTTTTGAAGGAATTATGCTGTCTTTACTGGCTGGTTCATGACAGTCATTATATGCCTATCAGCTATTCTGATGCAAGCTTCTCATAATGGAAACGATTTATGGTTATCATATTGGGTTGATACAACAACAGAAAGCAGTCAGACAATGGTAACTCTTCCATAGTACATTTTTCTTTCATGGACATTTAAATATAGCTAGTGCAAGAAGCACAAAATACTTATAGTTCAATTATTTTTCTTAATTATAACAGTTCAAAGTAATGCAAAGGTTTATAACAGTTTATAAAGTAATGCAAAATACTTGTAGTAATTCAGATAATTTCAGTATTAAACATTTTTTAATTTCTTGGTTCACTATTTTAAAACCATTTGTAGTACGTTAAAATTTACCTGATTATTTACCTACTACACTATAAGCTACTATTGAATGTAATTTTCTAATTTGTTTGAGATGATAATTAATGGTGCAGGCTATACTCTATCTCTTTTGTATTATTAATTCCTTTTTCACATTGTGCAATCATTTCATTTGCTTTGGAGTTTGGAGAAGTTTTCTAGTTATCAGTGAATGATCGGAGTTTCTAGAAAGTAAAGTGTTGCTTGGATGAGAAGCAACTTTTACTCTTAAGATTAACAGCTTATTATTCTTTGCCTAATTTTCTCATTTAACTTTTTTCTTTGGGGCAATGGTGGATGGATATGATCAAATCTGTTGGTGCATATTTGCAATATTAAAAGTTATGATTTTGTTACAGGATTCGTAAGACAGGAGAAATTTTGACTTATATTCGCACTTTGAAGATGTATGGATGGGAACTTCTTTTTTCTAGTTGGTTGATGGATACAAGATCTTTGGAAGTCAAACACTTAGCTGTAAGAATTGGTGTTCTGATTTTATTTTATGGATAACACTGTAGAGTTTTTCTTGAAATCCACTGAGGTAGTATTCAAGAATGGCAAAAGAAAATTGTTTGCTTTCTTTCTTATCTAATGTTTATGATCATGTTTCATCCACTTTTATAGACTCGAAAGTACTTGGATGCGTGGTGTGTTTTCTTTTGGGCTACAACACCAACACTCTTTTCCCTTTTCACATTTGGACTCTATGCACTGATGGGACATCAACTTGATGCTGCAATGGTATTTTGAAATTTATTTCACCTAATCTTACAGATTAGTTTTTCTTCTTTATTTTGCACTTAATTATTTTCTGTCAATGTTAAGAAATCTAATGCAGTAAAAAACCTCTATTGCAGGTTTTCACTTGTCTTGCATTGTTCAACACCCTTATTTCACCACTAAATTCATTCCCTTGGGTAATTAATGGATTGATTGATGTGAGTCTCCTATATTCCATAGTTTTTATGAACATATTTGATTTGTACATGCATTGGGATGAATAGTTTCTATTAATGTCACTGCAGGCCATCATATCTTCTGGACGGTTGAGTAGGTTTCTCGCTTGTCCTGAACATAAATTTAAAGATGGAGACACAAATTCCTGTCCATCATCATTCCTAAGTGAACAGCCTGATTGTGTTCAAGGTTTGGGTGTATTTATCCAAGATGCATGTTGTACTTTGTCAAGTAGTGAGGAACAGGCATTAAATATGGTGTTGAATCATGTGACTCTAAGTGTGTCCCAGGGTTCCTTTGTTGCAGTTATTGGAGAGGTCAGATCCTTGTTTGAATTTAATCAAGATGTCTTTAGCAAATAATGTAAAATAATCTTATATGGTAGAGTAATTTCATTGGATATGCTCACCTATCAAACTTGTGAAAAATGGATACTAGAGATCATTAGTTCCATTCACTCAGTCCTCTATATCTGTTAACATCACCAGCATTACTATATTCACAATTCAAATTGATAAATGAACCTACTAATATCTGAAACACAACTTAATTATATCTATAATTACCTCTCCTACTGTGTGTATTCAGGTTGGTTCAGGTAAATCGTCCCTGTTATATTCAGTCCTTGGAGAAATGCAGCTTGTTCGTGGCTCTGTTTATTCCAATGAATCCACTGCTTATGTACCACAGGTTTGTATATGATAATTGATATGCTTAGCCTTGAATGAAATTTCTTGTGTCCTTGTTTCCTCAAGTTCTCACACAGCAGGTCCCTTGGATTTTATCTGGAACGGTGTGCGACAACATATTATTCGGGAAAAGTTATGATCCTGAAAGGTATAATGCCTTCAACTTTAGGAGTTTTTTATGCCTCAATTTTAATCTTGTTGAAACCTAGAGTTTTTTATTCTGCTCAACGTGACCTTGAGCTTTACAAATATGTTTTGAACCAAAATAACTAATGCTCTTAACAGGTATACTGATACACTGAAGGCATGTGCATTAGATGTTGATATCTCATTGATGATTGGAGGTGACATGGCTTATATTGGAGAGAAAGGAGTCAACTTATCGAGTGGACAGAGAGCTCGTCTTGCTTTGGCGAGGTGCTTATATTTTGAGAGATTTATGCCCTGATTATTTTTATAAAAAAAGTTGTTCTAATACTGCTCAATTAACAGGGCATTGTATCATGACTCAGCTGTTGTTATGCTTGATGATGTCCTGAGTGCAGTAGATGTACAAGTTGCTCAATGTATCTTATACAATGCCATTCTAGGCCCCCTTATGCAGAGAAAAACCCGATTGCTCTGTACTCTTAATATTCAGGTTATTGTGTACTCTCTTCAAAACTATTATTTAGTGTTATAATTACATTGGTTTTTTGTAGTATTCTGATTAAATTCAGAAGAACATGATATTTTCACTGATATTTTTCAGGAGATATGTATTATATATTCTGTATTTGTATAAAAGGTGTACTTATATAAGGATTAACTTATTGATGCATCTAAATTTATGTGCAGGCAACAGCCTGATTCTGTTCAAGGTTTGGGTGTATTTATCCAAGATGCATGTTGTACTTGGTCAAGTAGTGAGGAACAGGCATTAAATATGGTGTTGAATCATGTGACTCTAAGTGTGTCCCAGGGTTCCTTTGTTGCAGTTATTGGAAAGGTCAGATTCTTGTTTGAATTTAATCAAGATGTCTTTAGTAAATAATGTAAAATAATCTTATATGGTAGAGTAATTTCATTGGATATGCTCACCTACCAAACTTGTGAAAAATGGATACTAGAGATCATTAGTTCCATTCACTCAGTCCTCTATATCTGTTAACATCACCAGCATTACTATATTCACAATTCAAATTGATAAATGAACCTACTAATATCTGAAACACAGCTTAATTATATCTATAATTACCTCTCCTACTGTGTGTATTCAGGTTGGTTCAGGTAAATCATCCCTGTTATATTCAATCCTTGGAGAAATGCAGCTTGTTCGTGGCTCTGTTTATTCCAATGAATCCACTGCTTATGTACCACAGGTTTGTATATGATAATTGATATGCTTAGCCTTGAATGAAATTTCTTGTGTCTTTGTTTCCTCAAATTCTCACACAGCAGGTCCCTTGGATTTTATCTGGAACAGTGTGCAACAACATATTATTCGGGAAAAGTTATGATCCTCTGAAAGGTATAATGCCTTCAACTTTAGGAGTTTTTTATGCCTCAATTTTAATCTTGTTGAAACCTAGAGTTTTTTCTTCTGCTCAACGTGACCTTGAGCTTTACAAATATGTTTTAAACCAAAATAACTAATGCTCTTAACAGGTATACTGATACACTGAAGGCATGTGCATTAGATGTTGATATCTCATTGATGATTGGAGGTGACATGGCTTATATTGGAGAGAAAGGAGTCAACTTATCGAGTGGACAGAGAGCTCGTCTTGCTTTGGCGAGGTGCTTATATTTTGAGAGATTTATGCCCTGATTATTTTTATAAAAAAAGTTGTTCTAATACTGCTCAATTAACAGGGCATTGTATCATGACTCAGCTGTTGTTATGCTTGATGATGTCCTGAGTGCAGTAGATGTACAAGTTGCTCAATGTATCTTATACAATGCCATTCTAGGCCCCCTTATGCAGAGAAAAACCCGATTGCTCTGTACTCTTAATATTCAGGTTATTGTGTACTCTCTTCAAAACTATTATTTATTGTTATAATTACATTGGTTTTTTGTAGTATTCTGATTAAATTCAGAAGAACATGATATTTTCACTGATATTTTTTAGGAAATATGTATTATATATTTTGTATTTGTATAAAAGGTGTACTTATATAAGGATTAACTTATTGATGCATCTAAATTTATGTGCAGGCAATATCTTCTGCTTACAAGATTGTTGTAATGGACAATGGACGCATAAAATGGATAGGAAATTTAGATGACTTTCCAATTAATTCATGTACACAATTCTCTCCGCTGAATGAAATTGATTCAGCTTTACAGAATCATGGAGAATCTTGCAGCCCAAATCTTTCTTCCAAATCCGAGGAGCAGTGTCTCTTCTTGGCACAGGTATTGTGCATGCTCTGGAGGGAGCAGAGGAGATAGTTGAAGTTGAGTTGAGGAAAGAGGGAAAAGTTGAAATTGGAGTGTATAAGTAAGTAAACATATACGTCTCTGATATCAGACATGTATGGGGATTGGTCTTCAATAGTTGATTAACAATTTAGTGCCTTTTGAAGGAATTATGCTGTCTTCACTGGCTGGTTCATGACAGTCATTATATGCCTATCAGCTATTCTGATGCAAGCTTCTCGTAATGGAAATGATCTATGGTTGTCATATTGGGTTGATACAACAACAGAAAGCAGTCAGACAAGATATTCTGTGTCTTTCTATCTGGTAAGGGATGAGCAGCGGTGCTAGCTTCCATAGTACATTTTTCTTTCTGGACATGACTCATGGACATTTAAATATAGCTAGTGCAAGAAGCACAAAATAGTTATAGTTCAATTATTTTTCTTAATTATAACAGTTCAAAGTAATGCAAAGGTTTATAACAGCTTATAAAGTAATGCAAAATACTTGTAGTAATTCAGATAATTTCAGTATTAAACATTTTTTAATTTCTTGGTTCACTATTTTAAAACCATTTGTAGTACGTTAAAATTTACCTGATTATTTACCTACTACACTACAAGCTACTATTGAATGTAATTTTCTAATTTGTTTGAGATGATAATTAATGGTGCAGGCTATACTGTGTCTCTTTTGTATTATTAATTCCTTTTTCACATTGGTGAGGGCATTCTCTTTTGCATTTGGTGGATTAGAAACTGCAACTAAGGTACACAATAAATTGCTCAACAAGCTTATGAATGCACCTGTCCAATTCTTTGATCAGACCCCTGGTGGGAGAATACTGAACAGGTTAGAATAAGATGTCTTCCGGGAATAATAGCAGATAATGATAATATGAATTTTATGTTTTACGATTTCTTATGTTTTGTGTAGGTTATCTTCAGATCTTTATACCATTGATGATTCACTTCCATTCATTCTGAACATTCTCCTAGCGAATTTCGTAGGCCTGTTGGGTATTACAATAATTTTGTGTTTCGTACAGGTACAATGATTTTCTTAGTTTGTCATATGTATTATGGAACTACCAAGATTTGTCTTAATGTTCCCCATGATCTATTTTTATCTTTCGATTTTCTGTAGGTCTTCTTACTCTTGCTATTGCCATTTTGGTATATCTACAGTAGACTTCAGGTATTATTTTTTCTTATTGACACTTTTATATTTAACCAAACTCCTTGTTTTCTAGACTGTAAGTTCCTATAACTATTAGGATTATTTGTTATTAAATTGTACGAATTTGGAAACCCTCATAATTATTGAGTACAAAATAAGGCTTTTATCAAAACTACAAATAAATTATTTCGGTGTTTCTTGGGTCTCAAACGTTTAAAACCATAATCACTTCTTTGACTTGGTATAATAGACAACAATCAACTGATCTATGCAGTGGCTTCAGTTCTTCTACACGTCAACATCGAGAGAATTACGACGACCGGACGGTGTTTCACGCTCTCCAATATACTCATCATTAACTGAAACACTTGATGGATCATCAACTATTAGGGCGTTTAAATCTGAGGTAAATATAAGTCATTTTATAGTAATGATAATAAATAGAACTTTGTATCATGTTGAAGAACTTTACTCAACAAGGGTACTTAAGATATATACTGCATATCAATAAGATTTGAGGACGAGAAGATAGCTATTTGTTTAAAATATTTTACTTGTCACATCCATTCATAATATGAAAATGAGTTGATTTGATTGTATTAGCAGGCATAGTGCATGTGAAAATTACATTTTTGTTTTTAGAGCACGTTACAATTCTGAATGAATCTGCTGTCACAGTTTTAGTTTTTAGTTTTTAATATTCTTCCTATATAGGGAAATGATGGAAACTTTTGGGATTTGATGACTTTCAACTTCACAACTCCAGCCTGCATGACATAACATGTTTTACTTGTACCTTGACATTTTTATTAGAAAAATACGATCCTTATCAATTTCTAAATAAGTAGAGAATTTTTCATAGTTTGTATATGGCATTCCATGGTCCAAGGTATTGATACCTTGACATGTTTTAAAGTTACAGAATCTGAATTGTTTATCATGTCAATTTAAAAACAAGATCACTTAAGTAGGATTACAAGGATTATTACATAATTTTAATGACATCAACACCATGACAATTGACACATATACTTATTAATTACAAGGGAACACAACAAGATGTTTCCATATGATAATGAGTGCTTATCATGTCCTTGTTTTGTATTTAAATGTCTTTTATGAAGTATATCTATGTCAATATTAAAATACCAATTCTTTGGCCATAAATAAACCAAAATTTAATCTGACTTTGCTTTATTTTATGTGGTTTCAATTTATTTACGCATCTACTAAGTGTATGAAATTCTTCCAGGTGATTAATGATTGTATTGGTTTTGCGGGGACCATTGCTTCTCAATAAACTGATCCAGTTTCTTCAACAAGGTGTTACGACGAGCAATAAAGTTTTTACTTGTACCAATTGTTTTATTAATCTCTTATTTTATATGCTTCTTCGTTACTTTATTCCGTCTAGGCACCATACTTCTATTTCGCATTCCTTGATACACAACTTTATATGTCAGTTGAAAACATTGCAAATATCTACCTGTCAAATATATTAACATAAACATGGTTATGGTGATGGTGATGCCATTCCTTTTTTCTTTTTCTTAAATAATTTCTTTCTATTTGCATATCAAACAATTGGAACAAGAAAACTTAAAGAAAAATTTGGTTCCATCTTTGTTATTTCTTCCAGGAGGTTCAGTGAATATGGATGGGTATTTACTTGCATTATCCTTGGGACTCACCTCTATAATTAAGTAAGTTTAACTCTTGTAGTTATATAGTTTAAGGTTCAGGTGATGATTGTCCAAACCTTAAAAGCTCTATTTAAGTCATCTTTCTTCTCTTCTTGTGCGTTATTTTTAGAAAGTTATCTTGAGTGTGGTTATCCCTAATATGTTTTGGCTTTTATACTTCTAAAATCAACACAATATAATTTTTAGTATAACTAGTGTAAACACAGGCGCTATCGCGCCTGTGTGTACGCATTTTTTGAATTATATTAATAATTGATGATATTGTAATGTTATTAATTTAATAAACAAAATAACAAAATAAAAGTATATTTATAA
>Ga0214542_1006109_pt1 | contig 22271 bp, 9 predicted proteins | sample CNSS1metaG_FD_160096 | JGI IMG/M metagenome (GOLD analysis project Ga0214542, IMG submission 160096) | Root nodule microbial communities from cowpea collected in UCLA plant growth center, Los Angeles, California, USA - CNSS1 | ecosystem: Host-associated > Plants > Roots > Nodule | place: USA...
GGGTGACCAATTAATGCAACCACTGTTATCATGTGTGAGCTGGGGAGTTGTGGGCCAATTTTTCCACACCAATTTCTCTTATAAGTATATTTTAGTGACTGGAGTCAATTTTGGTGGAGCCTTTGGCAGAATATAAATAAAAAAAAGAATCAAAATGGAACACAATATCCACCACACTACATCCTAGAGCCTCCTCTTTCTTGGCCTTCGAAAATCTGCACTTCTTCGTCTCATAATTGGAGCTGAAGAGGGAGATCTACGGTTGGGTTTAGATATTTTAGGAATAAAGAACAAAACTTTGAAGAAATCTTTGAGTTTCAGTGAATTTCGTAGGTACGATGGAGTTTGGAAGGATTCCAACACCATTCTCAATGATTTGCGAATGGGTTTTTTCCAAAACCGCTTTTGGCCATTTTGTTTCACTTTCACGGCTTGAAAAAGTTAACATTAATTAACTTCTATTTCCCTCACGTGACACACTCTCTTTTGCAAGTAAAAAAAAATTAAAAATTACTTTCTACGTCAGGGAGTAACATAGTAGTCAAATTTTGGTAGTCATTTAATCATTATCCATCTTTATATGATGTTCAACTTTTTTATTTTTATTTAATGAGAAACTTAGACTCATACGACGATCGTTTCATAGCACGTGCATTGTCATGGAACTTGAATAACATGCTTCAATAACACCATGTTCTAATATCAAATGTTGAATGTTCTTTCTGATTTAAAAAACTAACAGGGTGCACAAATTATGTGATGATTAAATAACCACACTCTGTGTGACTCAGTTATTGGTAGAGAGTCTTGATTCCAGAAGATACTGCTGTATTTTTGCAGAGAAAAATTCGTTTTTATATTAAGGGTCAAAGAAAAAATCACTCATTGTCTTGGAGGATAGAAATTATTTAGGGAAAGAGATGTTATAGCTAATCAAATAACCTGTTGACTTATCAGCACTAAACGGTTGAATTCAATGAAAAACCCTTGACTTTTAAGATATGATTCCCTTCATCAGTATACAATTCGTGTTATAAAAGTTAAAATAAGGTTCTTAACCATAAGAAAATGAACAAATATTTTATAGAAATAATCATGGGTATATTTTTTTAGGGTATTCAAGATATTATGGAAAGAAAAAACTATAGATAACAAAAGGAAACCAAGCAAGAAAAAGTGAAGTTCACGAAGTAAAAATGCTGACACCTAAACTACATATATTTATACGTAAAAACTCCATGTATTTTTCTGTCCAATGAAATATTACGTGTATCTCATCATTCATTATTCACGGAGAATTTAAAACACAAATTTTACAGGATAATTTTCCAATGATATATTATCAATATCATTACTTGATTTAATAATATATATATATATTGAAATGGTTGAATGTCATAGTAATCATTTTGAAATTTATTTATTAAATTATTTCAAATCATTAAACCTACTATTTATGACAATTAAATTCTATCAAAATCCATTTGGGAAACTTTTGTATGTCGGCAAGAGTGCATTAATTAAGCTCTTGTCCAGTTTCAAGTTGGACTTTTTTAAATCATGTTCAAATATCAGTAAAAATATATTAATTTTAGTCCAAAGTCTATTCTGAATTAAAACAATTTAGAATTACTTGTGCTGAGTAAAAAAATATACCGAATTTTCCTACTAAATTGCTTTCATAATGAAAATATTCAAACATAAATGACATCGTTTCAACATTAACTTTTAACTGGAATCAAAGTTTTAAATTTAAATTTTATCAAGAATAAATTTTGTTTACACACACTCTAACATTTCCAGAATACCAGAATAAGAAAGGACCTGTGTGCACATGGAGGAGCTCTTGAAGAATTGGCAGCAAGGTACAACAAAACTCTAAAATTGTAGGTTTAGCATGCAATGAACTTGTTTGATTCAATAAAATTCTAGGTTTTGATTCAATTGCGACAAAAGAAAACTAGCTACAGTGATTGATTCAATTGATAGATGACCATAATCTAGGGTTCCAATCACTTATTAGCCAAAACCTCAAAGAGAAATCTCGTAGAATCAACTTGAAGATTCAAATCTTTCCCGAAATGTGCAAAATTCTTCAGCACTTCTCATTACTCATTAGTCAAGAAGTAGTGTTCATTTTGATCTAGAGCTATCGTGTGAGGAATGACGAGAATAAATTACGAGTTAATGGTCACAGATTAAAGGGAAGGGATTCATAAAGAGAACGTGAACAGGGATGCATGTACACAAACTGTGCTTCGGTGAAAGAGAATAACCAATTGAGTCACTTGTCAACAAAGAAGATTGTAAGAAGGCATGTCTTCAATCCGCAGAACATCATCCATCAGCAACTCTCTCTCTAGCTGAACTCGCGTGGATTTCAGTACATCCTGCAATAATAATAGAAACCCCTTTGAATATAATCTACACAGGTTATGTATCATACTGATAACACATTGCATTTTACTGTTAACTATTCAAAAACTATGCTTTCTTTTATAGATTAACAAGTGCATGATGGAGTCTTACATTAAATTCCATGTATGTAGCATTTTTCTCCTGCCATTGTTTGTCCATGACAACGAATGCCACGCAATAAAGCAGATCAAATGCCCATTCATTCTCTGCAAATGTATGATAACAGTTTGAACTTTGAGGTAAATACCATAACAGATCAGATAATATCTCAAAACAGTTGCTGATTGCTGATTGCTGATTCTAACCTGAAAGCATTTGTAGAAAAACTGCTCTTACAAAAGTCCTTGGTTTGGCTGCAAGTGAAGAAACAGTTTGGTATTAGAGATATTGTTGTAATTAAGATGGCAATTTCTGTTTAGTTTAGTTTTCTTGGAGACTTAGGCCACAAGACTCGTGTAACTCTAACTGGGTGAGTGTTACTATAACAAGTTAAGAACTACATCTAGGTTCAAAATAGTTTTGATGACGTACTGGCATCAAGGTCCAGCATTTGCATAATCATAAATGTGATATTAACGCCAGCAACAGCAAAGGGATACTCCCAAACAGCTTCTTTTCCTCCTTGCCCCTTCAATAGGCGCTGAAAAGAAGTCTGCAACATGTAGAGGGACATAAGAGCATAAGCAAATAAATCAATTTTTGGCAGAAGTTGGGCAAAAACACTTGCACGATGCGGAGTATTTGTTAATTTGGGAGTCTGAGATTGAAATGGTGTCACCAAGAGATAGTTCAGAATCTTACTGAGAATGTCTTTGCAAAGAAAAGTAGGTTCTCCAATGAAATGAAACCAGCTCCTCTGTTCACAAAATTGGTCCAAAAGAAATGAACATGTCAAGAGCAGAAACAGCAGAGAAAAATTAAAAGAGGGTGATAACTTGACAAACACAAATATAACCTGAAATCAGTGGACGGATCTCTACCCTGCCATCCCATTTCTTTCCATTGATCAGAAATCAAGCTTTGAAGCTCCTGTCCAGGGAATGAAGCAGACCACAGAGCTCTCAACGCTTCCTGTTCTTGAAAGAAATTCTGGATGAGTATCTTGCAGAAGAAGGCTAAAAATATGTGAATAGGTAAGATTTCAATAGTGATTAATTTGGTTTTGACCATCAATTTCAGATGCAATTTGCTCGTATAAATTTCAGAGAAAATAGGATTGCAGCAAGTTCTTCAGCAATCAATGCTTACACCAATACAGAGGAGAATAATACAACTACGTTATACCTGGTGATCAAGCCTGGAACCATCAAAGTAAACTTTCATTCTGCGCTGTAGTCTTTTTAGCCTTTCCTCCTACAAAATTTTGTACAGATTGATGCTTAATGAATTAGTTTTTCAATTTCATTTTCTTGTTTTCCTCACCGCTCTCGGTCTTCAATGAATTCATGACAAGAAAATATAGAAGGGAAAAAAATATTGAATCATTTATGAGAAGTAAAAAAAAGAACACCAGACAGAGACACTGAGGGAACAAATGTCCAATGCATTTTCAGCAATTGTTTCTGCAGTTATTCTCAAATACAAAACAAGATTTCAATAACTATAAATTTTATCTATGATCAAATTTTAAATTAGCTTTGAAAATTATTAACAGTTTGCTTGTTTCCAATGTTTCCTGTTATTCTCAAATTGTCTTGAAAAATATTTCCACAGACACCACAAGTTGTCATTGACACAGTTGCACGATTGTAAATTGCAGTCTTTGAGAAGTGTACGAAAAGGGACAATATGCAAACAGTTCAACTTCTTGAACTCACACAGAAACACAATTTGGTAAAAACCCAACTTTGATAACTTCAATTGTAACTTAAGAAAGGAGGATTTCTAATTTAAATGAACATTTACATCAGCACAAAATAAAGCAGAAAGCTAGCATTCAAGCTTGTTCAGTGACAAAACAGAAAAACATGTTCAAGTAAATCTAACAATGCTCTGACTATGAGAGTAATTTTATAGAGGAATGTGTCTCATGAACTAAAACTGAACTAACCCAGAAACTGAAAGAAAAACTTAAAAATGATACAGCAGTTACTTAAGTAGAAAACCACAACCAGTGAATGGAGTAAAACCACGAACCTGTAAGGGGGTCAAACTGATGCAGAATCGTTGACAGTTTCCCTTTCGCTTGAAGCAAACACAAGTGAGTCCTTTACCAATCCATGCAGGAGAGCCACACGTTGCATTATCTGTATACAACCAATCAGGAGATTTCCCCATTCAACCCTTTCTTCTTTTAACCTTTCTCAAACAAGACCACAATGCACTTGGTTGAGGAAAAGAACTAAAAATATCTTAACTTTATCTTCTTTTATTTTTTTTTCAGAGGCAGTGCATGACCAAATCAAATGCACTAATCAATAAGGCAGAGATGTGGCAGAATGTTGTGTTTTGGGTGGAACCAAACCGTATAACTTTGGAGGGGACATAATCGATGGGAGTTGCGTATGGCGAAGAAGGAAGAGTGGTAATTGGAACAGTGCAAATTGTCGTGTTTTGCCCCGACCAAGAAAAAAGCACGTATGGCGAAGAAGGAAGAGTGGTAATTGGAACAGTGCAAATTGTCGTGTTTTGCCCCGACCAAGAAAAAAGCAAAATGACTTAGACAAACCGTGAGCTGTGATGTTGGGCCTACAGGGCCCTATACGACCACGTGGGAAGATCAAGATTCATTACATAGTCATACATTTTATTATCCTTTCCATGTGACCAATAAAATAACTCATTTTTTGTTTTCCTTTTGTCTTTGGCCTATACTGTTTTTTTATTTTCTGTGTTTGTATTCGTGACCGGTTATTAGTTCAGTTCTTTTGGTTTGGTAACTTCCCACCCCCACCATTCCCACTATCTTGTTTGTTACATCAGACCAGACCTCACTCACTGTAACAACTAACAACTCCATAGCAATCTTAATTCCTATCCTATGTAGTTTGGTTTAACTAGTTTCACACATGTTCCCCTCTCAGTGGACCCTCACGATTGTTGACGTGACGAAACAAACAAACCGTGTCCTCTTCAAAACACCGAATTCGACTCAGATTTTCATTTATTACCACCTCTTTATATTCATTTCTTTTTGGTTTGGTAACATTGGATTCTTCAAATTTTAGAAACATTGTTTTTTTATTATTTTAATCTCAAAACCCAATGTTATCCCCAATGCATGGCTCCTAACTTACATGGTTTATAATGGGGGAAATCCGACAAATTAGCTTAACTGAAATCTATTCTGAAAATAAAATTATACATCACAAAATCTAAAATTTATGCTTTACTGCAACACTAGTCTATTTATTATTGAAATAAAGCTCTGATCAAATATTATACAATGGAATAAAGACAGTAATGAAACTGCATGGATGATTTCTTGTTACAGGATGACAATAACCAGACATAATCAAATCATTGAAATAATATTGAACAATGGTGAATGAGAAAACCTGAAGTCTGAGCAAGAGAGGAAGGAGAAGAAACACAAAGGGGAATGAAGGTGGCATTGAACCTAAGGAGACCCATATTATGTGATTCTTGGTAGTGAAACTAATATAACAATGCTCTGGTTTCTGGGATCTGAGAAATGGTATTGATTTAGATGATGATGGTGGTACTCTAGTACTTGTTCTAGGAAGTAAGAACAAAAGTGTTCTTGTATTACTCTACCTGTCTTTTTCGAACTCAACTTTGTCTCTTCTGCCTCTCGATTTTACCAAATTAGACACGAGTCATTTGCGCTATTCACACACTGTGTTCCAGCTTTTTTACTTTTTTATTTTCTAAATGTTTTATATCTGTAGACCCATAATCAAGATAAAGATTAATATCTTAATCTAATTTAAATTCATCTAAGTAACATGATAGTCATCCCCTAGCACCTAATTAGTTAATATTTTTAGAGAAAAATTCAACTGTGTGCAAATATGTACCATATTCTCATCTCGAAAACAAAGCTAAAAAAAATAGAATTTATCCTTTAAAAGACAAGGTGCAAAACTAACACGAGGGAGAAGAAAAAATTTGTTACATTGGTGTTTGGTGTGTACAAGGGATTCACGTACATAGTTTATGTTGACATATTTTAGGTTAATACTGTTTTTATTAAATAAATACAGATAAATAAAATAGAATAAGAGAATATTTAGTAAGACGAATAAATTAGTTTTCTCAATATAAAAAATGTTTTAATATTATATTAATTTTCAGTTTAAAGTTTATTAAATTGTAAAATATTTTTAAATGTAATGGCTAAAGATGAATCAAAATGCAAATGTTAATTACTTTTTCAAAAAAATGTATTTATTCAAGGTATAAAAAATATATCTATATATTTAATTTTTTAATATATTTGAATTGAAAACCAGAGTATCTTTTTCTCGTTAATCACTCAATACCATTTCAGGTTTTATTTTTGCGTGCAGGAGTGGTCGTTATCAGTAGAAAAAAACATCTTTTGACAGTCATTAATTTTTTATTTTTTTTAACACTACTTACTATGACATTATAAACAATGAGTTGAAGATATTAAAAGTATTCCTAGCAATATTGTATTAATGTTAGTTCAAGTGACAGGGAAGGATGAACTTGGAGAGACACCAGACCTGTTATTCTGAGGAGGAAGATTTGTATTAACCAATATTGTTGCATGTATATGAACATAGTTATCAAGGTGTCTTTACTACTAAAATTTCACGAATGGAAATTTTCTTCCAAATTTATTAGTAGAATTTGTAAGAAATATTATTTTTTCTAATATTTAAATTAACATGTAATTTTTTTGAATAATTATTTTTTATAAAATTATAAAATTTGAAAGTATTTTTATAAAATTTGGTATTGAAAATATTTTATATAAAATATTTTTAAAAAAATTTAGCAGCAATTTCCTGAAAAAAAAAATTCATAACAAAATTTATAAATAATTTAAAAAGAATTAAAACAAAATTGACAAAAAATATAAATCTTTTTAGGAATGTTTGCCTTTTAAGATGAAAAATATATGGTATTTAAATAAAAATATATATTCTTACCTTGTTGAACAATGATTAAAAGAGTAATATAATCCACATTGTTATTGATATATTGTGAAATTATATGTTATTAATATTATACCATATGATATCTTATTGAATAAATAATATATTTATACATTTGTAATATTATTCTACTATACTCAAATTATACAAAAATAATAATTATAAATTGTGTGAGAATGATTATCAACTTCTAAATTAAAATTTATCAAGAAAATACAATTTAGAAACTAACAACTATAAAAAAAAACTAAAGAATTGTCATAAAAAAAATAGCAAAAAAAAAAATCTTGTTGTATGTTTTTTGTTAAGTCACGATGATGTCTAAAATAGCAATAGAACAATTAAACTACTTTTAAATTTATAACTATTACTTAGTTATTTAAAAAAAAAAAAAAAGTTGCATTACCACGTGAGTTGATACTTATGGTCATTTTACTGCTAGAATATATTTGAAGATGGTATATGTAATTTTTATTATACATACCTTTATAATAGTGATGTTTTTAATAGAGTATTAAAATAATAGTTTGTTAAATATATGTCGAGTATTAGAGCTGTCAAAATGGGTTGGAACTTGCGAGTCAACCCGGCTCACCACGGATTTAGGTCGGGTTGGGTTAAATTTTTTTTACAAATTTCAATACGGATTTTTGACCCGGCTCATCTGGGTTGAACCCGTGGTGAGTCGGATTGGCTCACCAACCCGCAGATAAAAGGGTCACACAAGTGTTTTTTTATCAAATTGGGATTTATATTTGGGTCATGTTAGGTTGTTTTTTTAGTCAACACAAAAATAATTTGTACTTTTTTGATTTTGGTTTGTATTTAAATTGTATTAAAGTTTATGTAGATTTTAGTTAGAATTATAATTTAGTTTTAACTGAAAAAAAATAAATTGTATTTTTTTTAATTAAGTGAATCCGTGAGTTAACTCGTTTAACCCGCCAACCCGTGATGGGCCGGGCCGGATTCGATTTTTCTTGACTCGCTAAAAAGTGAGCCGGGTTAGATTGACTCACTAAATCATCAATTCGTGATGGATTGAACCGGATTACCCATTTTACCAGCTCTACTGAATATATTAATCGATAATGTAAAGAGATTTTTCTTTTCCACTTTATGAAATCTCATCATACAAGCATGTTATATTTTAAATCAGATGTGTTTGTGTTGTTTGTGTACATTATCAATGAAATTATAATAATTATAGATTCTTTTTATTCCACTGCGTTAAAAAAAGTGAAATTAGTGTTTTGAGTTCCAAAAATTAAATAATTTCTATTTACACTTTTGAGAAAATATTTTTACACTCTGTTATGAGTTTATTTTGCGTTATGAATTTAATTTGATATTATATCTAATAACTATAAGGTCACAAATACAACATTTTGACTATTTTGTAAGTTGTGATTTTGTTAATGGTAATTTAATTTCTTAATCTGGACTTGAATAGGTTCGGCCCGAGAGATAAATTATTTGTGAAAATGTTTAAACACTCTATTATGAGTTTATTTTGAGTTATAATTTTAATTTTACATTATATCTATTACTTTCCAATAACTATAAGGTCGCAAATACAACATTTTTACTATTTTGTAAGTTATAATTTTGTTAATAGTAATTTAATTTCTTATTAAGGACTTGAATAGGTTCGGCCCAAGAGACAAATTATTTTACATATTATCGTAGTTAATTTGGGCCGGATCTGGTTGCAGTCCATAATCAAGCCTACTAGTTCCGATACAGTTATCCATTATATATAAAGCGATTCAGCACTAAACTTTACCCTAGTTTGCTTCGTCCTTCAGCAGTTGCTCTTCTTCAATCGCGGAAGAAGTAGAAGAAGAAGGCAGAGCCGTCATGGTAAGTGACCAATGTTTCTCAGGTTTTTCTTACGAGTTTCATTGTCAGATCTCATTATTTTCTCTTTCTGTGTATTTTTTATTTTTCTCAGGTGAAGTACTCCAGAGAACCTGAAAATCCCACCAAGTGTAAATTCCTTTTCATTTTCATTATTTTGCAAAATTGTGATTTTCATTCTATTTGAGTTTTGCCCTAGTTATTTATTTTATTTTTTATGTGCTTGTTCCCTCGAACAAGAATGATTTTTTCTGTTAGTGTTGATTTTTAGGTTAATTAAACTAATAATATGCTTTTGTGCGATGATTTTTTTGCAGCTTGCAAGGCAAGGGGCGCAGACCTCAGAGTGCATTTCAAGGTACTTTGATTTGTTACCCTTGCACTACCCCTAATATCTGTAATTGAATGTAATATTCATGTGCATATGCATTATGTTGTGTGTTGAATGTGAACAACCTGATGAAAAAAAGCAGGGGTTTGGCAGTTGTGTTGACTGACCTCTCGTAAACTTCAGGGATATAAATGTCTCCATTGTTATTGGGTGAACCTGTGTTTTTCTTGTTGTGACTAAAGGTTCAGTAAATGATGGAACATACTCTTTTAATATTCAATAAATGATGTAACATTGTTATTGAATGTGATATTCATGTGCATATGCATTATGTTGTGTGCCGTATGTGAAAAACCTGATGAAAAAAAGCAGGGGTTTGGCAGTTGTGTTGACTGACCTCTCGTAAACTTCAGGGATATAATAGTCTCCATTGTTATTGGGTGAACCTATGTTTTTTTTTTTGTTGTGACTAAAGGTTCAGTAAATGATGGAACATATTCTTTTAATATTCAGTAAATGATGTAATATTGTTATTGAATGTAAGATTCATGTGCATATGCATTATCTTGTGTGCCGTATGTGAAAAACCTGATGAAAAAAAGCTGGGGTTTGGCAGTTGTGTTGGCTGACCTCTCGTAAACTTCAGGGATATCACAATCTCCCTTGTTATTGGGTGAACCTATGTTTTTTTTGTTGTGACTAAAGGTTCAGTAAATGATGGAACATATTATTTTAATATTCAGTAAATGATGTAACATTGTTATTGAATGTAATATTCATGTGCATATGCATTATCTTGTGTGCCGTATGTGAAAAACCTGATGAAAAAAAGCAGGGGTTTGGCAGTTGTGTTGACTGACCTCTGGTAAACTTCAGGGATATAATATTCTCCATTGTTATTGGGTGAACCTATGTCTTTTTGTTGTGACTAAAGGTTCAGTAAATGATGGAACATACCCTTTTAATAATGCTTATATTACGCCATGAATATGCTCTAAAATAAAACTTTCCCCAATATAGATTTTGTAAAATTTGTTTGAAAGTATATCGTTATTATACTTTGAAGGAAATTCCCTTGAATGAGTAGGTTCCTTTGAACATTATAGCATATGAACACCTTTTGCTTTTGATTTATATGTTTTACTTTCTAGTTGATCAATGTTAAATAGTAGTGATTGACTTCATTTGCCATCAGCTAGTAGTTGTATAATTTAATTTATTCTCATGTTTCTCTGTTTCATTTACAGAACACTAGGGAGACTGCATTTGCCATCAGGAAGTTGCCTCTGGTTAAAGCTAAAAGATACTTGGAGGATGTATTGGCCCACAAACAAGCTATCCCTTTCCGACGCTTTTGCAGAGGTGTTGGGAGGACAGCTCAGGCCAAAAACAGACACTCCAATGGACAAGGACGCTGGCCTGTCAAATCAGCTAAATTCATCCTGGATTTGCTGAAGAATGCCGAGAGTAATGCTGAAGTATGTCTTTTTTTGTTATTATATTTGATTTACCATGTAAATAAATGTTAACTTTTATGGTCGTTAACTTATTGCTTTGCCACAGGTGAAAGGTTTGGATGTAGATGCTCTTTATATTTCTCATATCCAGGTTAATCAAGCACAGAAGCAAAGACGCCGCACCTACAGAGCCCATGGAAGAATCAACCGTATGTTTCTGAACTTATTTATAGATGTTGTTGTTCTAATGGATTTCTAATACACTTGGTTTTTTACAGCTTATATGTCATCTCCTTGCCATATTGAGCTGATATTATCTGAGAAGGAAGAGCCTGTGAAGAAAGAGGTAACAGTGCCCATCTCTCTGTTAACATTATCTTGATTTCCTTCTTTGTATTAAAATATTATTTACTTTTGGTATTGTAGCCGGAGACACAATTGGCAACTAGCAAGAAGAAGGGTGCTCTTCGTAGTGGGGCTTCATCTTAAATTGCTCTTGATGCTAGTTATTGAGGGATTCATCTTCTTAGATTATGTCAGTTTTGAAGATCGTTTTCATTTTTTAAATTTGAATATTTGTGATGAGCCGCATTTGAATGTTGAACAGCACTTTTTGTTGAGCATACTATGTTTTTAGTTAATTGAGCCATGCAAAAATTGAGTACTTCAAATTCAAAAGGTATTTTTGTTTGGGATTTTATTTCGTTAATGCTGATCTTCTGTCTAATCTGTTATTTCTGTTTGTGACGAACCGTCTTCCCTTCTCATTGGTGTAATTTTTATATTCTTGTAATTAAATATATTTTAAAGAGTTTTGTATGGATTTTGTGCTTCTAAAATCTCTTAAGTATTATGTTTTTCTGAAGTTTATACATCATATTTCTAGCTGAGTTCTTAGGGAATTTAATATAGAATGTGAATAATTGAGGTGTTGTATTAGAAGGATTTGAAAACAAGTCTACATTTTAGGAGTGCAGACAACTTTATTTGTGGATATATTGTCATATCCACTAATGTTGAGGGGATCAATGATCAAATCAACCAGTGAGTATTTTATTTTTTTTAAAATGTCAAATCGGCCGAAGTTGTTTGTAAAAGTTGAAGACCGGAGTTATTGACGTATACTTTTGATCTGAGCGTTCGAGTTCTATGTAAATGTTATGGCATTGTTTGTGATAAATAATTGTTACCAATGTTTAAAAATTACGCTTACTTAAACTGTGTTACAAATTATTTTTCAGAGAAATATCATTTGAAGATGAATTTATATACTATGTTCTAGTTAAAATTTCATTTTAAACAAGCCTTTTATTAAAAACAATTTGTCCAGTTTTCTATTTGTAACCATTATTATCTTGTACCTCACTTTTTCATATTATAATCATTTCATTTATTCCTTTGTAGTTTATGTTTTTATTATTTTGTTAAAAAAAAGAAAAGAAATACTTAATTCAGATATTTATTATTGAAAAATGGGATTTTGACTCGTGTTAGAATTTGGCTCTTTAAAAGGCGAAGTTTATTTAAAAATAGATAAAAACTATTATACGAATAAATATTGGATAGAATGTTATTGAGAGCTTGTGTTATTTTTGTGAAAAAATATCGATGTTTTATTTGTGAAAAATTCTCTATTTGTCATCAGATGACATGATGTGATGATAATCGTCGGTCTCCAACGTTCAAGCTTAAATTCAAAGTGTGACGAGATATTGTTAATTTTGAATTTAAATTAGTAAGTAATTAGACAAGATATACATTTTGTATTCTTGAAGCAGGGGCCATGGTGGTGACCGTGGTGGGTATTAAAGTATGATGCAAATGCATGAATTTCCTACATGTTTACAAATGCATGAACCCACCACAATATCTAAGGGTATCACATTTAGTATTACCGATGTCTCGAATAATCGTAACTGTATCTTCAACTCTGATTTGTGTATAGATTCAACATTTTCCGTTATCAGAATTCGAAAGTGTATTATCGGTGACATTTTTATGGACTATAAACAAAATTGAACCAACCTGATAGAGATCTGGGTCAAGCAAAACACAAATGAACTTCTTTGATAGGAACTTAGCTCACTCCGAGATACATCGTATGGAAAGGGACTATTTACAATGAGAAGTTTGGGGGCTAACCAAATTCTAAGAGTTTTCATCCCTTAGCGCCCTTAAAATGGGATCATTTTCCTCATCAATGTCGTCGTCGTCATCATCATCTAAGTCGTCTAAAATTGACTGGTTAATCCTCTTCCGAGATTGTCTCCTGTGCTTTTTAGGTTCCAACCGTGGTTCCGCTTGCTGAACACCCATATCTCCCATTTTCAACCTGCAAAAGATTATAGGGTGCTTGTCAGGAATATCATACCAATAATCCGTGGGAGATCCTTTTTGCATTACTACATGTTACAGGAAAAATACTTATTGGTATTTCCACAAATTTATTGTTTTCCCCACAATCTTCAATAAGGAAATGCAATTTGTTAGCTTCTTTCATGTCTGTATCTATATACATTAACATGTAAAAGTATAAGAATCAGTTTTTAAAAATGAGTAAAACCCTCATAATCACAATAACTGCAAAAAAAAAATGTTAATTTTACTAAAGGATAAAAATCCCAGAATTGAACTCTTTGATCAAAGCATCATACTTTCCAATTAACTGATAGCGTTGGTTTGCAATCAACAAAGGCTCATCATACCTTACATCCCCTTCTCTTTTAGTTCCAAATGTCCTAAGTTGGAACTCTTCCCTGATTCTGATTTCATCCAGAAGTTGAAAATAGAATGAATATCTTTCCCAGTCTCCCTTCACAATGCACCCAGGTTCTCCCAGATGCAAGCAATTTTTAAATGAGCATTTCTCAGTCTCCTTTGCACTGAGAATTTTCCTGATCTGAATAAGAAGAAAGATGATAAGATCAATCAAACAGGAAAAGCATTGTTATCCCTGGATTTATTAAAATACAAGTTATGCATCACTGACTTCAGGAAAAGTCTGTGCAAGAGACTGCTTTGTCACTTTCAATAAACTGGGTTGGTTAAATCCAGGAGTATCAGCCAGAAACCCCCCTCCAGATATTGGAAGCAAAGAGACATGGCGAGTAGTATGTTTTCCTCTACCACTTCTCGTGGAAACCTCCCCAACGCGTTGATCCTCAAGCCACTTGCTTCCAGAAATCTGAAAAGTAAAGCGCATCCAGGGGTGACACAAACATCAAAGTCTCGTAGGTAGAGGTAAAAAAAAGAGAATAAAACAAAGAAAACCCACAGGCTCAAACCAATTTTCCCCTTCCGCAGCATCAGAAGGATTGCTTCTAAGGGCATTTATCAAACTAGACTTCCCAACTCCACTAGGCCCCACAATCACTGTCGTTTGATCCCTCAGCTTGAATGCAAGAAGATCAAGTCCATGTCCAGATTCAACGCTGCAAAAAACCGGCTCATACCCCCAGCTGCGCAGCCTGGCCTTCCACGAACTAATGATCTATGAAGAACATAAGCAAAATCAAGCAATTGCTTTAGACCATAATGTAGTAAAAGTTGGATTGCGAGTTTGAAACAACTGAAATCTTGGGCAAAAAATGCTTTCTTCCATCAGGTGGATTCTATTAATGAGGATTCAAAAGCACATTTCCTCCAAAAAGACAATAAATTCTTTCTTCTTCATTTTCTGACTTTAAATTCAAGAATGTGCATTCCAATTCCTGTTAGTGTTTTTTCTCAACTTCTATCCAGACTCAGTCCAAACATTCAGCAAAGCTTTCCATCCACTATACACAAAAGACTATTAGCGTGTTTGGATAGCCAAAAAGATCAATTTTTCCCCCCAAACAAAATCACATTGAAATTTTGAAAAAAGTGGCTACTATTTGTTGCTTGGGCATTCAACATGGAATTGGAATTGATAATGGGAAATTGAATCCAAACACAGTATATAGTAAATTGATTTTAGCTTGCAAGAAGCTTAATTCATTTTAATTCTTGTGGATTTGGGGGAAATTTATTCAAACACTGCCTACAAGTCATAGTTATGACGGCAGAACAAACAACGACAATGCATAGCGCGTGAACCTCACCTCTTTATCCACAAGCTCGGTCTTGTTGAGTGCCAGCGTGAGAGGAATTCCGGTGGATTCAGCTTCAACAAGAAAGCGTGTGAGGGTAAACGGTTCAGGCCTGGGTTGTTCGAGCGAGAACAGAACGAGAAGGTGGTCGACGTTGGCAACGGGAGGGTCAAGAATCTCAGAAGATCGGTGGAAAACGTTCTCAATCCATCCCCTGCGATCCACCCAATCCACGGAACCGACAAGAACCTTGTCCCCGACCATGACCCTGCGCTTAATCTTCTTTAACAGCGCCCTCACCACGCAGAGAAGCTCCACCCCGCGGAAGCTTCCAGAAGAAGAAGGAGGCTGGTCGCTTTCGGGAACGATGACGCGCATGAAATTCGCCTGCGACGCCGCCACGACGCCGATGGCCTGTGATTCCGTGAGCGGAGGACTGTCTTCCAGGGAGAGGACAGGGGCGAGAGAGGAAAACTCCTTCAACGTTTTTTTCGCCTTCAGAAGGTTGCGGCTCGGAGCGGCTTGCTTGTTAGGGTTCTGCTGCTGCCGGGCGGCAATTGGGAGTGACCGGAAGCGGCGCAGGAGGAGAGGAACGGCGGAAGCCACCGCGCGGTGCCGGAGCATCGAGAATGATGATGCCAACGACATAGAAATGGAACGGAACAAACGAATCTATCAGTGTAGCTACTGAGTGAGTGTAGAATCGGAAGTGGTTCTGTGTTACAGAGTTTTAGTCACAGTTTTGAGCTCACAGTGTTATCGACTCTGTTCTCGTGGAAACGGAGAGAGAGGAAGGTCATCAGCGTCACCGTTTTGGGCACTCTTTATATCGAAACGACGTTTAAAAACCACACTAACAAGACAAAACGACGGTACCTCTTCTGCTATCTTCTAGGCATATCAATCAACTACGCTTTTTGTCTCTTAAACGACGTCGAGTTTTCTACTGCCAGTATGGCTACCTCTTTTTGTTTATTCTTTCTTGAGAAGGTGATGTAATGAAAAAGTAATATTGATTTAGTGTAAATTACAACCGTGATATTTTGATAAGTTTTTTTAATAAAATTTTACGAAATTTATTTTTTAACACAGACTATATTTTATTTTATTTTTATTCAAATCATATCAAATATTTTTTTAAATCGTATCAAATAGTTTTTTCATACATTGAAGTTTCGTTATTATCAAAAAAATTTCAACAAAACTTTGTTAAAAAAATATATAAAAATAAATAGTTAGCATGAATTTTAGTGATGTATGTAGGATATAAAATAAAATAAGATACTAATGATAAGGCCAAAAATTGTGTGAGATAAGTGTTTTTCATTTGGAAGAAAGATATTTTGACGGCCAAAAACTTTTTATATTAAAATATTTTACGACCATTTTACATCTTTATGTAATTTTCACTTTTTTTTTCAAATAAGTTTTTTTTTAATATTATTCTACCCTTATAAATGTTAAATAATTGTCTAATATTATCAATTTTTTTACAATATGGGACAATGATATTTTTATACTTAAAATATTTTTACAGTCATTTGACATCATCCTTTATTAATTTTAAAATTATTTTTGTAGTTACAAAATTTTTACATTTTTATTAACCATCTTATCCACACATAGGTGTTTGTAAAATAATGTCAAATAACTATTTTTCATTTGCGACAATGACATCTTAATATCCAAGCTATTTTTACATCAATTTGACATCACTATTAATTGTATTTAACTTTTTCGTTTTATTTTTGAAATGAAAAAAAATTGCATTTTGACATGCTTACCCTTGCATAAGTGTCAAATGGTGTAAGATAAAATCTTTTCCATTTGGAACAAATATATTTTAACACCTACAAATTTTTTATATAAAGATATTTTGTGCACCCATTTGACTCATTTGTGTAATATTTTCTTTTTTCTTTTTTTTATACAAAGAATTTTTTTTTTTATTAATATTCTACCCCTAAATAGATGTCAAATGGATGTCCAATGTTATCAATTATTTTTGTGTTAATTTGAGATAACGGTGTTTTGATATTCAAATCATATTTTTACATTCATTTGACATCACCCTTTATTATTTTTCAATTTATCTTTGCAATTATAAAAATTTAAGTTTTTACTTACCATCTTACCGCACATAGGTGTCCAATTGTTATAAAATGATGTTTAATAACCATTTTTCATTTAGGACAATTACATTTTGACAACAAAATTACTTTTACACCACTATTAACTGCATTTCACTCTTTTTTGTCTAATTTTGAAATACAAAAATTTATGTTTTTTGACACGTTTACTCTTTCATAAGTGTCAAATAGTGTGAGATAAATTTTGTTTCCACTTGAAACAAATATATTTTGACACCCATAAGTTTTTTACACAAAAAATGTTGTTATTTGACAGCTTAAAAAAATTTATACTTTTTTCTAAATAAAAATATTACTTTTATTACTCTTCTACTTTTTGATAAATATCAAATGATTATTTAATGTTATCCATTTATTTTTTCAATTTTTAAAACAATACAACAATATTTTGATATCCAAAATATTTTTACACACATATTTATATAATCTTTCTTTACCTTTTAATTACAAAAATTTAACTTTTTTGATGATCATCTTATCCATACATAAATGTTTAATGATCAATGATCGTAAAATAGTGTCAATAAATAAATTTTTATTTGAGACAAAAATAGTTTTACTCCGAAAATATTTTTTTCACTTGTATCAGTAGCCAGGTAAAAAAAAAGTGTATGAACTAAAACAAGTTAAAATAAGTGTTTATAAGAATTGAGGCAATTAAGTTCCAATTAAAACTAAAACATATAAACTTTATAAATATAATCATTAGTGATTAAAGCTTTACAAAAAGATGATAGGATTTGATGTGAACGCTGCACCTTTTTGCTCTAGCTTTTTGTGAATTTGAAAGAAATAAATATATATTATCTCTTGATTAATTTGCAAAATTATTATTTTAAAAATATTCAACGAGATGACAAATCACAATGTTGGGATCATTTCTCGCAGGTTACATGATTGTTCCATAATAAAGGTGATTTGTGGCGAATCACAGTTCAAAAAAAAAATCTTTAGTAGGACAATTAATTAGAAAAATTATTTCAAATGATATTAATCGTTTTACTATAAAAGTTAAGTAGGTCCATTCTCAATTAAATCTTGACATGTGAACTATTATGCTTTTAATAAGTAAAACAAAATTGTATTCTTAGTTGATGATTAAAAAATAATATTATAGTTTTTATTTTTTATTTTTTAATTTTGATTCTTTATTTTTTTTAATGTGATTTGGTATAAATTATTAATTAAAAAAATAATAATACATTAATTAATAATACATATTAAACCACATCAAAAATAAAAATAAAAAAATTATAATTATAATATTATTTTTCTTATTGACTAATAATAATAATAATAATAATAATAATAAGTACTCCCATATCAATTTGTCTTTCAAAAGAACCAAAGTGATCTTGCACAAAGTGCTTGATTAATAATCCCAGTTAGCTTTCACAAAACTGCAACACGTGTGGTGTTCTGTTCCGTAGAATCAGTGACAGGCCTAGGTTGCTCTCCAATTACTCAAACCCTAACCTGGGAAACATTGAAATTCGAACATTGTTCCGATTCTTGGAGCCACTGATTTTGATTTAGTGGCACGTCCCAATAACACACCAAATATCTTTGATTCTTTCTTTGTTTTGGTTCTGTTTCTGGTATAACTTATAATCACAGAATATGTTATTTGTCAGAATTGAACATCAAAATGGATTGTCTTAATCATATCAATGGTTTTATGGAAATTTCGAGTATGATTAAATAAGAGGTTCTCATGTGTTGTGTTTCTTTTCACCATAGAAACACCTAACAAATAACTGTGGTGAAACAAAATAAAATTTATAGTATTACGTAAACTCCATTCGTGTATTTTAAATAAAAAGAAAAGAAACAAATTATATTAAAAAAATCATTAACTAATTATTTTAAACTTTTTGATTGAATTAGAAAACAAACAATTAAAAGATAGATTCAGACAGTATTGTCTTTAACACTTTCTTTTTAAAGCATTTTATATTTACTAATTTTAATTTATTGTGATCCACAAAAATAGGCGGGTTTTAATCAATTTAATTTGTAACAGAAAAAAATATTAAAAGAAAAAGTTTAGGTGTGTGTTTCACAGAAAATAATCCTCATAAAGAAATCTCTATTTTGTGTAGTTGAAATGGTAGGGAGTTTCTATTAATACAAAACACACCTTAAAAGCATTCTTAGTATTCCTCTAAATATGGAAATTATAAAAATAAAAAGTAATATAAACTAATTAATAGATATATATATATTTTTTTTTTGTGTAAAAGGATATGAAATTAAGAATTTTCTTTTTCTTTTTAAGATAAGTTTGTGTTTGTGTATAGTTGTAAAGCATCCAGATTAGTAAAGAATAATTGCAGTTCTTGGAATTCTGAATTCTTAATGTTTAGGTAAGCCATGTTTTAATATACAAAGCCACTCTTATTTTAGTTTTAATGGTGCAATAATTGGAATTAAAAAAAATAAGAGCACGTTTAAGTCTCATTTCTCACTTTCTTTTTGTCTGATTCGATTGCCATTTATTTAACCAAATGAATTAATTAAACATTACCCAAAACATTCGTCCTCCTCCGTCACTGATATTTTGGAACTGGAAGTTCGTGTTAAGATTTTATATTATTAATCCATTCTTCTTTTTCTTCAAAAATAGTTAGAATCTAAATTATTTAAAATGGTTTTTATTTTAACAACTTTACCCATTTAATTAAATATTAAGATAACGTTTATATAAATTACAATATAGTTTAAATCAGACTTTAAAAAGGTAACATTGCATCATAATACTAATCAAACCTGTGTATTTTTATCCTCTAGTAAAAATATATTTTTTCTTATTAACTCATCACTCTACTAGATTTATATCTCTAACAAATCATACAACCTAACTCCTTCTATTTCTCACTTTCTTTATTTCTTTCTTCTTTACAAATAATGCACTGTTATTACTATTTGAATGTTACATAAACTATTACACGAGTTTTTAAATTAGAAAATAAAATTTTAACAACTAAAATTTGACAACTTTCACTTATAATTTAATATGTTATTTTTAAGTGGTCTTCCATATTTTATTTTCTCATTTTTTTATATTTTTAAACTATTTAAAATATGTCACCTTAAATTATAAAAAAAAAATTGTCAAAATTTAATTTTCAATGTATCATTGTCCTTCTAAATCCAATAAAATAACCCTACGTGAGTCAATCATATAAGCATATACTTGTCCATTCAAGTTGCATAAAATGATTCATTTTAATTTAATAAAAGTTTTGTAAATGTTAAAAAAGAACACGACATTGATTAAGAGATTAAAAATAAAACTCCAATAGATACATAAAAAATGTTCTTATAATATTTTTCAATACGCTCGTAAATTTTAACAATTCTTCTAGTAAAAATAAGTAAAGAGCATTAGTTAGAAAAAAATATTTCTACGAAAAACTAACTTGAATGATGAATTACACATTCAAGGATATCTTTCACGTTTGTTAACTATTTAATAATTAAAGAATAATTCTCATAACGTTTTCTTATAAATATGACCCACACAATATTTTAAGATCACGATGACTTTTTTTACTGCATTTCACAACTATTTTGGGAAGTTTCTAAAAAGATAAAGACAACGAATCGTGCATATCACCAACAATGTAACAGGTCAGCAAATCAATTATATTATATACAATTTTATTTTTTTATACTCATAAATAAATAGAAAATGACATTTTGACTACTAAATTTTGACAACTTTATCTTATAACATGAGATGTCATTTTTAAATGATTTTGAAATATTAAAAATAAAAAATAAAGAAATGAAAAAATCACTTAAAAATAAATTTATAAAAAAAATTTGTCAAAATTTAATAATAAAAAATTTATTTTTCTAAATATAATTATTAACAAAAATAAAATCAAAGACATTGACCTAAAGAGTAACAATTTGTCAACAGAACATTTACCACCATTGATTGATCAATTACCGCAACAATATCTTGACCAAAAATGTTACCACACGAGGTTATTGTTCGTTTGGCACTATAAAATAATCTATTTTCCTCTAACTCCGGAACACAACCACAACACAACACAACCTCTTACCAACACAAACAGACTAAGCTTGGTTTGGTTTAATTACGTTGCCATTTTCTGGTCTTGACTTGGTCGCATTATGTGAGTGTCTTTCTCTCCTACAGTTTTGCTCCTAATCCTATAAATATTCTTTGTTTCTTCTTAGCACCTTCTCCATACACTCTATCTGTTTGTTTCTATGTATTCACCTTCACAACTTCTCTTCTTCTGAATCTCGATCTTCTATTTTTGTTAGTTCCTCTCTTTCTTTCTTTTTATTTTGTTCTGTTCTAGTTTTCTGCTTTCATTTCTCTACTACAGATCTACGAACATTTGAATCTCTTCCTTGTTATTGTATTCGAAACCTTGCTACAAACTTTTCAGCTTCCGAGCGCTGCTATTTGTTTATGTTATTTATTTATGTTGTTTATCTGAAATGAAACATGCGTGTATTCATAATTTTTTAGGCTCTGGAGTTTTGTGATGCTTCATTTTATAAATCAAATCGAATTTCCGAATAGATTGTAATATTTCCCCTTCCAGATTGTTACCTGCTGTGTTTATTGTCAAACAATCTGAATTACTTCATTAGCTGCTGGTTAATTCCAGATCTGGTGGTTGTCTGTGCTTCTGGATTTTTCTTTTTTCAGGTATAGGATATTTGATTCCTCTTATTCATTTTAGAAAGTTAACAGGTGCTGGTAAATTTATCATTATTGTATTTTTTTATCGTTAGTTTAAATATTAATTGGTAGGTAATTAATTGTATGCTGAGATTTGTAGAAAACACTGGAAGCTTGTCTTTGTTTGTTGTTTAACTTCGGTTTTTTTTTTTTTTAGATCAAGTGTTAT
>Ga0214542_1006111_pt1 | contig 22267 bp, 12 predicted proteins | sample CNSS1metaG_FD_160096 | JGI IMG/M metagenome (GOLD analysis project Ga0214542, IMG submission 160096) | Root nodule microbial communities from cowpea collected in UCLA plant growth center, Los Angeles, California, USA - CNSS1 | ecosystem: Host-associated > Plants > Roots > Nodule | place: USA...
TTTGCTAACACATGTACAAAGAAGTCAAACATCATAAATTTCACAAAATTTCGACAGCATTTCGCATTGGTCTCTGAAGTACACGAAATGAAAGTGATTAATCATGATCACAATCAAGTATGCATCCTGATCCAAGCATAGTTTCTTCATGTTAAAACATCACAAACAGAAACCATAGTTCGCGAGCTTACCGCCTGGCGTAGCTCCAAACGCTGCCTGGCGAAACAGGTTCAGACCGCCTGGCGGTTCCCGTCCCACCGCCAGGCGTTAGGTCCTCGAACAGAAAGCTCGCTGCCTCGCGTCCGCCTGGCGGATCTCACCTCACCGCCAGGCGCCAATCTCTGCAGACCCCCTTTCTGGGTCTTCTACCGCCTGGCTCACCCAATCTAGCCGCCAGGCGTTGTGATAGTACCGTACCAGTCATTGATTTCACCTCTCTTTCATATTATCCCACACTTCCCTAATCTCTCCAAGGTAGCAAAGCAATCTTGGTTAACCCCACTCTCGTTCTGAATTCCTAGCCAGCCTCTTGACTGATCGCAGTACCTATAATCCCATTCCAAATTCCCTATCTCACCTACGATTCACCAATTCCCTCCAACATTATACCATAAATTCTCCTAATTCCTATTGAAACCACACAGTACATTTCCTCATACCACATTCCCTGCTCAAATTGCATTACCACAGTACCATACTTCCTACTCGGTTAATTTTATAATTCATTTTACACAAATCATGGTAATACCTCGAATCTTAATCCCACTATCTCTTATTCCAGCGATGCGACCCCAACAAGTGTGTTCATTCAAACATGAGACTTGTCATTAAAACTCTTATTCTTACTATTTCAAATTAACCTTCTTACAATCTTACCATATCATGCTCATACCTTCACACTTAATCTAATTTCCCTAATTATATACTACAGATTATTTATCTCTTACAGTTTTATCAATAATTATATAAAAACCATGACTCATCCAAGTTCTACTCCCTTGCATTTTTTCTCCCTCTTTTAAGCACACAGAACCGGACCTGCACCCATCGTCGCCTGGCGGCAAGCAGCACGCCGCCGGGCGATACACCAGTATTCTGCAGAATCGCAGGCTCTCCATTCCTATGCCATACTCAGTCCATTTTCCAGTTTCCATTCCTACCAACTTCAGCCACCAAGATGCAACCATACCTGCATTACGTGCTAATTATCTATTCTCAATTTGATTCATAAAAGTGTCTTTATATTCACACTCACGTGTAACCCTAATCGATTCATACACTATCATCTCTTAACCTTGACATACCCCAAATTGGTAATCAATTTCGGTCCAGCAAAGCATCCAATAGAACCCAGTCACATCAATCACAGAAACCACATGCACACTTGTACGAATACCATCAAAACATCAAAAGGAACGCGAATGATGTCGCGCCGCCTGGCAGGAATTCATCGTCGCCAAGCGGTTCAAGCCAAAATAAGAACAGTGGGCATTTCTGATGTGCCGCCTGGCGGTATGGATTGAACCGCTAGGCGGTTTCTGGGAAAAACCTAGAAACTTCGATGAAACAGTATGAAAACTGACAGAAAAACATGCAATATTGATCACGCAGGCACAGTATAAGTGATACAACTAAAAACCACACATAACAACTCCCCTTACCTGGATTTTCCGCTCTCAAACCCGAATTGGTGAGTGTGCCTCGAAGCAAAACCTCCTCCTCTCTTGTTTGCTCCCGTCACACTGTTTTTCCCTTCCAACTCTCTATAGTACGCCCACACCAACCCTTTTCTGCCCAACGTTCACACTCCAGTCCTAATACCTCTCCTTTTGCTAAGTCTCTCTCTTTTCCTGAATCACTACCTCTCTAATTACCCTTTTTACCACCAAAACGAAAATTAAATAAAATGAAGGTTTAATGGTTAATTAAGTCCCCTAATATGATGTTCCTAACCCTCTAAATTACCTATCCATTGGCTGCTAGGGTTCCTAAACCCTTTCATATTCATGCTAACGAAATTTTGGCAAAAAAGAAAATTGGTTAGTTCTCAACAAGGTTTGAACTCCCAACCTTTCAATCACTAAGCAGGTACATAACCAATTCAACCAATTTACACTTTTATTAATTCCATCAAATCTAAGGTTAAGTGATCACATCACGCATTCAAATATATGGCATAAAAATTCATAATTTAAATAACATAAAATGGCACACATAAGACTCAAAACCAAGTCCTCTCACACAATCAAAGTACTCTCAACCATTTGAGCTAGTACTTTTCCACGTCATAAATCCACACATTAATTGCTTTAAATGCTTCTATTACCCGCAATTATTAAATAATTATTTAATTTATTTAATTTTTCTCAGGTCTTACATAACATATAATTGGTTCAATTATCAAAACATCCATCTCAAAATAAAACAACAAGATGTTCCTTAAGCTTTGGCTAACTCGCTCAGCGAGCTCATCTTCTCGTCAGGCAAAGATTTCACTTTCAACCAGAGACAAGATTGCTCACCCAACGAGTTTACCACTGGGCATCCAAGAAAAATATTCCCTCATAAATCGCCGAGCGAGTTATGCTCACCCAGCGACCCCTAAATCAAAGAGCCCCTAACGCATAACTCGCCACACGAGACCTCGCTCACCCAACGGGTTTGCATAATTCTACATAATAGAATTCTACATAACTGTACAGATTCCAATTATGCTTAATTATGTGCTTTTGAGTCTTGATGCACCCGAGCTTAAAGAATTTACAACTTCTCAAGATATGCCAGAGTTCTAGTTACAGAAAAACATCATCATGCAGGCCTCTAAGCACATTCTCAATTTCACAAATTAAATCCAACTGATAGCATCAGAATTAACGCTAAACTACCATAAAAGTTCATGCTATAATCCAAACTTCATCATCGATTCTAAGAAATTCAAAACAATTTAACAATAACACAAGACAAACAAGGTTTAATTAGCTTCCCTTACCTGAGTAAAATTGAACTGGCTCTAAAAACACCACAACCTTCCTTGAGCCCCGAGGTACTCTATCTACACACAAATATACCACAAAATAATCATATCATACCTTCATGATCCTTAATCAACAAAGAATTAGACAGAAGACAATAAAGTCACATGCGATCTCTAAAAGATTCACATGCAGGATGATCAAAAATTACCAAAAGATGAGCTGAAATTCAACTTACTCAATTAAGGAAACTGATAGGATGAACTTGAAGATCTCACCGCGAAGATCACACAGGCAGTCTCCGATCTTCAAACAAATGATTACAGAGTCAACAACCTTTAAGAGATGGAAGAACTCTAAAAATAATTTAGAGAGATGGAATGTTTTTAAGTAATAAGATCTTTTTTGAAATTTCTATTTATAATTATGCATTATATTATTAAAATAATAGGGTCTCATTATTTTAAAACCTCCTCACTCATAACATACAATTTTTTCTAGTATTTATAAATATAATTTAATAATTATATGTTTAATAATTAGTTAGAATATTTATGGGTAAAAGTAAAAGTTATTTCATTCAGAATATATATATTAAACATAATTATACAATAAATTAAACAAAAAATGAATATTAATAAAAAAAAATGTTTAACAATTAGAGATTTGATAATAATTAATAACATAATATATTATATTTGAGATTATATATATATATATATATATATATATATATATATATATATATATATATATATATATATTATCCATGACTTGGGTACCAAAATGTAGTTAAAAGTAACCAAACTAATTACTAAATTACCAAATAGCTAGTAAATATATATGTAAAATATTTGTCATATGCATATTAAAATTTTTAGAATTTTAGAATTAGATTTAGAAGTTTTGTATAAAATTAATAAATTATAAAAAATTAAATAATTAAATTATTAAATTATTTATCTAGTTAATAAAACAATTAAATAATAAAATCTCAATTAACAATTAAATTATTTATCTAGTTAATAAAAAAATTAAATAATAAAATCTAAATTGAATAATATAAGTTTATAAAAAATTTAAAACATAATTAAATTATAGTTACACCCATATAAAATATGCAATGATGAGAAACTTTTTATAAATTTTATTACATTTATAAATTATTATTAGTTAAATGAGAAGTACAATTATTTTATTATCATTAATAGAATTATGCAATAACATAATTTTAAATATTTTAATTTTTATTAATTATTGTGATTATATAATATAGATATTTAAAAATAAAAACAGGCGGCAGATAAATAAATATAAATATATGAAAAGAGTAAGTAAAGGTTGTAAAAACAGTTACAAATATTATTTCTTCGTAAAAAGATTTTTTTGACCAAGTTTTAACAATATTTACATTACATTAATATTATTTTTTAAAATAATTTATCATGACTTAAAAAAAGAAAAGAAGAGTTAGTGAAAAATTTATCAAAATTAGTTAACAAAAACTTTATCAAACCTATGAAAATCCTATTTTTCATATCTTTCAGACAATTAAACAATTGAATCCATATGGTCCATAATCTCTGTAAAATCTTCTAGTAGCATAATTTTTCACTCCTACACTATACAAGCCTTTATCATACTCTCAGCCACAATTACCGTTAATTAAACTAAATATTCTGTTACAAAGAGAGAATTTTATAATCCAAAATTATACAAATTTGCTATAAACTAACTGAAAATTAAGAAAGTACAACCATGAGTTAAAAACCTAATCTGAAAAAGGTTATAACAATATTCTTTCTCAATTAAATCATTACAGCGGGGTGTGCACTGGATTTTCTCTACTTGCACAATGTTTTCCCTCCCAATGGTTGTGTTATTCTCGCACAGCTTCTTGTAAAGAAATTTTGTCACGCATTCCGGGAAAGATCTCATGCGATGCAAGTATCTTATTATTTCTTAGTTGTAATGCTGGAGTGGGTCAAAATATTAGTATTTTACAAAATTCATTTGCCTACCACCGTTGCACTTGCACAGTCTTGAATTATTTGTAATTGTCATTCTAAAATTGTATTTACGTTATTTTTCACCAGTTGTTTTTTTTTCAACTTGCCAAATATAGATGATTGGGTTGCCACAACAAGATAGACAAAAAGTTATAATTCGTCTGTCATGTGTTAGACAGACTCATTAATTTTTTTTCTTTTAATTCTTTTTCTAAATAAGTGACTATGTCAAAACGAACTCATCTTGAAAATTCTAGAATAGTCCATCTGGAAGCTAGTCCGCAAATCATAACCTATTTTATCACCCTTTGTCCATGAAAAATAATGTGATTTTTCTTATATAATTATTAAATGTAATTTGAGAGTAATTCAATATATTGTGAAAAGTTACAACAAACTTATATATAGTTACAAAATTAAGATGATGGAAAAAGAAACCAAGAAGGAAGGTTGGTAATGGAAAGATAAGGGATTAAAATCGTGAAAAAAGAAAAACTATATATAATTTTCTATTTTAAGCAAAAAAAACATTATGTATATTTAAAATACTACTTTACATTGACATTCTCGATATGATAAAGATATATATGTTACTAGTCTTCCCATTGGCAACTTTGTGGTTGGATCGTCCTACGGTGTATATATATCCTTATATACATAAAGTCACAGAAAATAAATGAGATGGTATGAACCACCTTATCACAAAGTTCACATCACATCCAAACAAAAGGTTTGTGACCCTGTTAGTTTGGCGCATCAATTGTAAATTAGCATGCAATAACCAAATAAATATAACGCAACCAAATTATACATGCATCTATTTTCTACTCATAATACTCAAAATACATACAAAACTATGGTGTATTTCAAAATAACTGGTGGAGAGATAGTGCCCGAGATAGAAATGACGTTATCAGACACGGTTTTTGATCTGAAACGGAAGATTCATAAAGAGTTGGACGTAGAAATTTACAGGCAAAGTTTGTGGCACCATAATAGGATAATGAGAGATCATGAATACATCGATGATTATGACTTTCGAACGAGTGAAACATTATATCTCACCGTTACTCCATTGCCACCTCATCACAAGCTCCACGTCTTGATTAAATCTCTGGGGAGTGATGGGTATGTGAGGGTGAAAGAGACTGATAAAGTGTGTGATCTTCGCAGCAAAGTTGAGAGATATTGGGCTGTTCCTTCCCATCTTATCACCCTTAGACGTCGCAACGTTGTTATGGAGAATAACCTTCCTCTTTATGCTTATTATGTCAATGAGGCTTCTGAAATTCAACTATCAGTTACGATTGAACCTCGATGATGTGTAGGTTTTGGTTAGGTTTAGGACATGATAATTATTATTTTTGATGGTAAGATTATAGTATGTTTGAAAACTATAAAATTAGGACAAATTACCTAAAGAGTTAGTTTTCCTTCCATGCGGGACTTCAAGTACATACCACATGTCTTTAGCACTTTTGTATTGAGAGACCCTAAAGAACTCATCCAGGTTCAATGAAGATGTGAGAATGTTCTTTGCGGCACAATTATATTGAGCACGTCTTCTTTTCTATCTGTCCATCCATTCCAAAGCTTATCAACCTTCTTCTATTAACGACATGGTTAAGAATGTAAGGTCCATTCAAAATTGCATCTCAAATACATTGGTCAATTGATTCAATGAAAATTTTCATTCTAATTTTTCAAAACTGGTAATTGACACCACTAAACATAGGTGGCCTATGTATAGAAGCACCTCCTAAGGAAGTTTTTTTTCCAATCATTTCAAAACAATTAAAAACAGTTTTAGGATCAAACTTGAGTAATTTTCAACAACCTTGCTTTAATACCAATTGTAAATATTGAAATGGGTAATATGCCAAGAAAGGGTGTTGAATTGGCTTATTAAAAACTTTGATTTTGAAAGCTTAAAACACATTTAACTTGAATCAAATTAGCCACGAAATGATGATGCAACAGCGACTGGACTACACACTTTTAATCGATCAAAAACAGGGACAATCGACTAATTTCATTAAACAGTTAACAGTACAATGTAAATCAACAAATGAAAATATTAAATCAGTACAATGCAAATCTACAGATGAAAATACTGGGAATTCTGCAGAATTTCGAATTTACATTTTAAACCAAAAACAACATGAAAGACTTATCAAGATTGATTCAAATGAGTAGTAATACAGACATGAGCCAAGCCTCGGGTTGTGCTAGAACACACAAGAATGGTTAAAAGAATGTACAAACCACAATTCTTGAAACCTTAAAATACAAATCAAAAGAGAAGAGATAGAGACAAGCACAAGAACATAAGGTTTTTATACTGGTTCACTTAAATCTAAGCTACATCCAGTTTGTCAAGGCAACCTCAGCCTGACTTGCACTATTTCAAAAGATTTACTTAATCCACAAAATTACACTTTCAAAATAAGCAAAAATACACACCAAGACTCTTGAATCCCACAAGAATCTCAACAAGCACAGCAAGATCACATTTGTAGACCTGGAAAACCACTAAAAATCACTCAAAAACTTGAGAAAGTTCAAACTTGAATAAAGGCTCTCCCTGCACAACCAAACATTTTTCTCCAAGTTCCTAAAACAAGAAAAATTGCTCCAAGTAAAATCCAAGATCAATCTCCAAAGGTTGCACTTTTGTATGATCCAGAGAGAGAGTTTTCCACAAAATTCACAATGATTTCGTACTGCAAATGGTAAGTCTCACACCTCTCTCTAGACAAAAAAAAAAGAATATATAGTCAATTTGTTAACACAATCAACAGGTTGATTTTTCATTCAATCAGTTGATTTCACTTAACTTAAGTGAAACCAGTCGATTAAAAAATAAATCAATTGATTGAATGTGTAACAAGTAAAACTACTACAGCAAACCATTTAACATGTTAAAATTCAATTCAACAGGTTAAAAGACACCAACTAGACCCTAGACATCTATACAACGTGAAATGGTATACACTATGAGCACCAATCTTCAAGCTTTGTATTCTTCATGCGAAACTCAGATTCAATACACACTTCAAGCTTGATCAACACGTGAATCATCAAGTCTTCACACCTTCATCAATTTTATCATGGACTCAACACATTCCAATACAATGGCTTCATGCGAAACTCAGATCATGCGAAACTCAGATTCAATACACACTTCAAGCTTGATCAACACGTGAATCATCAAGTCTTCACACCTTCATCAATTTTATCATGGACTCAACACATTCCAATACAATGGCTTCATATATCTTCATCAAATCTTCAAGTACCAAATCATCAAACCATTTGTGCTAACATAGAGGAATATAAGAAAAAGATAGGGATAAAGATGTCCATGATGACAATTTGGATAAGAAAGGTTGAAAACACCACCATAGTTGCTTGAAATAAGGGGTGTGGACATTACATGATTTTATTTTAATCTTTCTTGGATCACGTCTCATATTAGGAATTCTAGGAGTAATATTCTTTCCGAATCCAATTTTTTTTCATTGGGACTAGTTCTTGTTTGTCTATCTTTATTCTATATATATCCAATTAAGGTAACAACATAATTTGAGAAAAGGTTCCTACAAAAGAGATATAAAGTTTCAAATAACACATAACAGTGTTTCATGTTGCAACAGTTGCAACACTTGGTTGCTTGAAAAAAGAATCTTACTATCTTACCCATCCAAAACCTTATAAACTTCATTGGCTTAATGAAGCATGTGAATGTCAAGTTTTTCATGGGGAACTATAAGGGGTCAAGTTATTTGTGATATACCTATGGAAGCTTATCACATCTTATTAGGAAGACCATGAAAAAGTAATATAAAAAAAATGATTGATAATTGTTGTTTCCACAATCAAATTAAGAAGTAGACGTCTAATGTAGTGATGGGTCATCCAATGAAGAAGTAGATGTCTAATCATAGTATATCCTCCAATGTGAAGTCCAAAAGTGTATACTTTATAAGAAGTCAATTTAGATTAAGTATAAATAGGGTTAGTCAACCCAAAGTTGTCTCCGAATAAATACAATTGTGATCTTAGTAAGCTGGATTCTTAAGTTGTCTGAAGAAACAAAAATTAGAGAAAACAGTAAATGAGTAATGTTTGAAGGAGTATGAATAAAACAATTAAAAGGTAATTTGATTTTGTAGTTCGTTCATAGTTAAATTCTTCATCAATTTTCATGTAATTATCATTCATTCAAATTCTTAACATAATTGAATTAATCAAACAGTATCAATAGAAGTGTATCTCTCACATCTCCAAACCTCTATGTTTGATATTTATACCATTTACCTCTTGAATTAAGCAAACAAGAAATTGTTAGAATTAAGCAAACTAACAAAAACTTCAATTAAAGAACAAGATTGAATAATCAATAAGCATTCTAAAACCACTCCAAGAACAAAAATTGAGATTAAAAAAAGATAAATGATATAATCACACCTTCTATTAATTCATTAAATATCTCTCATGTATCCAAACGTCTACATTCAATATTTATATTATTTTACCTCTTGAATTAAGCAAACTAAGGATTGTTAGTATTATAACAAGAATTTCAATAAAATATTAGAATTGAATCATCAACAAGCGTTTAAAAACAATGCCAACCATAAAAATTGGAATTCAAAAAGAACAAATAGAAACACACTTTGATTTTAGAACTAAACGATTGAACATGTTTAGCATAAAACCTCAAAATTCACTATAAACTCAGTAGAGAGATAATGCAGAAAGGTTTAGTCTTTCATGCGGAACACGTGGAGGAATTACAAAAGAGAAAATAGAAAAAATCTAGTGTGTGAAGCTTCGAGCAAAGAGGCATGAGCTACGACTAGTGAATTTCTTCATCCCTCAACACTTGATGTAACCCATGGAAAATAATCTTTGTTGTTATCTTATCTTTCTTTCTCTCTCATTAGAGACTTAATATTACTTGTTTTAATTTCTCTGTATGAAAATGAAAACAAAAAAATCTGAAAATTCATATATTTAATAACATTCTCATTCTAAATTTATTCACATTCTAAATTTGCAAGAATCGATGATAGTTTAATTCACTTCCTCCGTTAATGATACAACATGCAATCAGGAAGAGAATGGGCCAAGTGAAAAAAATAACCCAAGTGTTAGTACTAAGCCCAAAATAAATGTTGTGAGGCCATCAGACTAAGACAATTATGTGCGTTGAGTGTTATAGTTTATTTGATTTGTTATTTTGTCTCTTGTGGGATATGAATCTTTCTGTTAGAGTTTTTATGTGGTTACCGTGATATGTAGGAACAATTAGTTCATGCAAGAATGAAAGCATTGTAATAACCCATTTTGGGGATAAGAATATTATACACTGAAGTTTCCTTTTCCATCTGGGGCCTGGTACCTCGAATACAAATTCTTAATTCTATTTCCTATCAATAAGTGCTTTCAATGACGATATCTCAGCCTTCTGTCGTTAACCTTGTGATTGACTAGGTATCACGTCTAACTGCCTGTGTCAACAACCTTTCTTCTGAGGTTGCTTCTCTCTAGCAAAATCCATTTTTCCAAGCATCATTTATGAAGCAAACCCCTAAAATTCTATTAGTTTGTCCCTGTTTTGATGGTTCCAATGCCTTAATTTGGATTTTTGCAGCCACTCATTTTTTCGACTATCATCACACACCAAAGACCAAACATCTCCAGATCATTTCCTTTTACATGGATGGTCCAATTCTTAGTTGGTTTCAATGGTTGGAGCAAAATAACCTCCTTCATTCTTGGAAGCATTTTTTACAGTCTCTCGAGACATGTTTTGCCTTATCTTGATTTTAGAATGTGAAGGGACGTCTTTGTAAGCTCACTCAAACAAAGTCTGTTTTGTAGTATTTAAATGACTTTGAAGCACTTGTGAATAGGTTCGTGAACGTTCCTCATTCATTTTGTACTTTAGTGTTTCATTTATGGCTAATTTTATCGAGGTCGTACCCAACCAAATAAAATATATAAATGCAAAACTCAAGAGTTAACCCAAGGTTGTCTTCTAGTGACCATTTTTTTCAACCGAAGTTTTCTAGATACAATTCAACACAAAGGCGGGGTGGCAGATTCAAGTACTGACAAAATGTGAACAACGGGTTAAATGAAATAAAATAGTTATTAAAACGTGTTGATTCCCTAATTAAAATGCACTTCCACTTATCATCAATCACGAGAATTAGAACTCTATTAGATAACTCTTAATCCACTCATTCCCGATCAACTAAGCTAAGATTAAGAAAAGCTTCATTACATTAAAGCAATACACACATAAATTAATCTACCACTAAACAAGCAACCCACATTCATTAAGCATGAATACATATTAACTTAAACACCAAATTATCCACTGCATATTAAGCACACACAGAATCTGAATTACCCTAGGAGATTAAAAGATAAAAAGTGAACCAAAACAGAACTCAATCAACATTATGGAACAAAGAACCTCAAAGCTCATGCATTCTCTTTAGGGAATCAATCACAAAATTAGCCCTCCCTAGAAATGAAGCTGCAACAAAATATAACCTTAATCAAATTCATCATTTCAATGCACCAAACAATAACAAAACGTAAATTCTAGAAATGAAAACGTAAAATGGTAGAAACGAAAACCAAAATACTTCAATGAAAGGGCTATAAACGAAAACAGAGAAGAAAATTAACAATACTTCAAAAAAAATGATACCCAATTGTTCCAAGGTGCAAAAATGTCAAAATCCCCAAGTGGGTGCTGATTCAAAGTGTAAAAACATCTAAAAGATGAGTGGATGCCTCCATGGTCACCACATAAAACAAAGAAACATAAAAATGGAGTATATGGAAGATGATGATGGCTGGTCATGGAAAATGAAACCTAAATTCGTGCTCCTCTCACCATAGATTCACATATTTACAAAAATCTCATTTTAGTCAGTAGAATTACAAAAATGTCATTCTAATCAGTAGAATTACAAAAATGTCATTCTAATCAGTAGAATTACAAAAATGTCACTATAGGCCCAAAATGTTGGCCTAATCACTTAAATGGCGTGGAAATGACATGGAAAAACGTGGTAATGATGTAGCAACTCTCTCTTCATATTAAGAGTAGTGTCCAAGCTTCAAAATTACTTCACAAAATACCTAAAAATAATTAGAAACAAAAATTAGATAAATTAATGTCAAATTAATCAAAATTCAAAATAATGGTCCAATAAAGCCCAATGGATGAAAATGCACTAAAAACATACAATTAAGCATCAAACATCTATCAAGATGAATACAAAAAGGCAATGGAATAAAGGGAAAACAATGACTCATTAATGGCCTTTGCCCAAACATCCAATGTGAGGTTCTCGCCTTCCAACCGGTGTCTTTTTTAGAATAGGCAGAGTTGGCCAAGCTTCAAGAGGACAAATTCAACTCCATGGTGTAGCCTCCGTAGCGTTCTCCTATTTCGGCCTCTCATTCCTTACCTTCGTCCCAATAGCAAGGTTTTCTTCCCCCACCGATTACGCCAGTTATTCCATTTAAACGTCTTTCAACTTCAAAAATCCATAACCGTTGTGATCTTGGTTTATGCTACAACTGTGATGAGAAATACAGTCCTAACCACCATAATCTCGATTCTTTCTTCTAGTGCATGACGAGGAGGAGACCATGTCTCCTGATCTTCCTCTGGATGATTCTAATGATCCACCTCTAACTGACTTAGTTAAGTTTAAATGCATTGTCAAGACAATTTAGTTCAAAAAGGTTTCATGTTACCAAAAAAATATTAGAGCATTTTGTTCATGTTCTCATTGATGGCAGGAGTTTTCATAATTTTTTGCACTCAAAGAGCGCCCATGAATTGGATTTGCCTTGTAGTACCACTAAACCGCTATCAGTAATGGTTGGCAACGATCATGCTTTAACTTGCTCTTCGGTTTGTGCTCAAGTTCCTTTAGTCATCCAAAATCATGCGTTTTTTGTGGATTTTCATTTAATTGATCTGTGTGGGCTTAAAGTTGTTTTGGGGTGCAATGGCTTCAAAGTTTGGGTCCTATTTTAACACACTATGAGAAACTTATGGTGTAGTTTATGTGGTCCGGTCAAATGGTCAAATTGATCGGCGATATTAATACTCCATCTTTGTCAATTTTTTTTCATCATTTGCGTCGCTTGTCCTAGTGGGGGCATATTACTAAATATTTTAATCTTACTATGATACTGATAGTACCCTCCTCTACCGAGTTATTTTTGTGTGATCCCCATTAATCATCCAGACTTGTCTACATTATTGAATCGTTTTGAATCTCTATTTAAGGAGCCTTCGACCTCATCCCTCGATATCCCTATTTATCACGTTATCACTTTATTACCAATTCTACTCCCTCGTTAAAGTTTGTCCATATCGCTACCCTTATTCTCAAAAGTAGGAAATTGAAACCCAAGTGGCTCGCATGCTTGCCTCAGGAAAGATTTGGCATAACACTAGTGCTTTCTCATCTTCGGCCCTCCTAGTTAAGAAGAAAGATAATAATTGGCGCTTTTGTGTTGACTATCGCGCCTTGAACGCCATCATTATTTTGAACAGTTTTCCAATACTTACAATTGATGAATGATTGGATGAGTTAGATGCTGCCATTTGGTTCTCCAAACTAGACTTGCCACAAGGTTATCACTAGATTCGCATACAAATGGAAGACATTCATAGACCCGATTTTCGTACTTACAATGGACACTTTGAGTTTCAATTTCTACTTTTCAGTCTTTCCAATGCGCCTACCACTTTTCAGGACATCATGAACGCCCTATTTCGAGCTCATTTACACAAATTTATCATCGTATTTTTCGATGACATACTTATCTACAACACTACATGGGAAGATCACTTATTACATTTGCAAATCACTTTTGAATTATTGAGTCCTAACCTATTTTACTTAAAATTGTCCAAATGTTCGTTTGTTTTACAACAGGTGAAATATCTGAAACATGTGGTAAGTGTTATCTCGGTGGGACCGGATGTTGCTAAAATTGAGGCAAGGTTCTCTCTCCTTGAGAGCATTGAAAGGATTCTTAGGTCTAATGAGGTTTTATCACAAATTCATCAGTGGTTATGCTTCTTTGGTCTAGCCTCTCAGAAATTTGCTCTGAAAGGATGTCTTTCATTGATCTCCTAAGGCACAAGACACTTATGAAAAGTTGAAGCATATGATGTCCACAACCCAGCCTTGGCTTTACCGGATTTTTCGAAGCCTTTTATTATTCAATATAATGCTTCGAGCATAGCCATGTGTGTGGTTCTCTCTCAAGATCAACGACCAATTGCACTCTTTAGCAAAAACATTTATCCTCGGATGATGTAGGCATCCACATACTTACATGAATTGCATGCCATAACAACTACCATCAAGAAGTGGCACCAATATTTGTTGGGACACTTCTTCACCATTCAAATTGACCACAAACCTCTCAAAGATTTATTGACCCAAACTATGCAGACTCTAGAGCAATAGTTTATATGAGCAAACTCCTTGGATAGAATTACACGATTCAGTATCGTGTTAGAATGTTGTTGTCGATGCTCTTTTTTTGCATCTTTGTGAAAGATACCTCTGGCCATTATTATGTGATTATTATTCCTCACTTTCAATTTTTGGAGGAATTGCGAGCTACATTACAACATGATGACAGTTTTGCTTAGCTTTTGAACAATATCAACTAAAGAATCCTGTTGTTTTTTTTTATTATTATAAATTGCAAGAGGGGTTGATTTTTTATCAAAATAGAATTTATTTGTCTACTACCCAACCTTTTCATGAGATTCTCATGAACGAATTTCATGCAACCCATTTGGGTGGACACCTTCATAGGTTGCAAAAAAAAAAAAAATTGGCCCTCTATGACTAAGGATGTGAAGAACTTTATTCGTCAATGTGTGGTGTGTCAATAGATTAAATATTTGCCTTAGAAACCCGCTGGGTTACTTCAGCCTCTTCCTTTGTCGCATCGCATTTGGGAAGATTTGGTTCATTATTGATCTACCGCCTTCACGTGGGTACATGTTCATTTTTGTGGTTGTTGACTGTTTCTCCAATGCGATCCATTTTTCCATGCTTCCTGCTCAGTTTTCAGCATATCATGTGGCTCTTCTTTTCTTTGACATATTTGGAAAACTACATGGTATGCCTAAAAGTATTGTTTCTAACCGTGATCCTTTATTCCTGAGCAAGTTTTGGTAAGAGTTATTCAAACTCAATGGCACATAGTTGCGGATGTCTTCGGCTTACCACCCTAAGACCAACGGACAAATAGAGGTTCTTAATCGAATCTTAAACAATATTTGCATGCTTTTTGTATAAAGCAACCATTGAAATAAAGTCAATACATTCCTTAGACAGAATGGTATTATAACACTATTATTCATTCAGCCATCAGTTACACTATGTTTGAAATTGTCTATGGTCGTTCTCCTCCATCGTTATCTGGTTATATATTGGGCAATCTCTAATGGAAGTTGTTGATCAGTTACTTATTTCACAATATCACATGTTATCTGGCTTACGTCGAAATTTGTAGAAAGCTTGGGATCGTATGGAATCCATGGTAGACGCTCACCGTTGTGATGTTGAGTATGAGGTGGGAGCGTGGGTTTATGTCAAACTTAGACTGTATCGTCAAACTTCAATTATGGGTAAGATCCCATAAAAACTTGAGAAACGCTACTTTGGTCCCTTTCAAGTTCTACATCAGATTGGTCAAGTGGCCTATCGTTTAGCTCTTCCTAAAACTTCAAAAATCCACCCAGTATTTCACTACTCTGTTTTGAAACTAGAAGCAAGTACACTTCCATCGGGCAATTATAATAATGGACCCTTACTTTTTTCATTAGTTATCTTACGCACCCATGAGACCACTTTCAATGATTCATCCCACCTAGAACTTCTAGTACAATGACAAGGACTCTCTCGTGAGGAAGCTACTTGGAAACCTTGGGTTGATATACAACGTACTTTCAACCTTGAGGACAAGGTTATTTTGCTTGGCGCGAGAAATGATACAACATGCAATCAGGAAGAAAATGGGCCATGTGAAACTAATAACCCAAGTGTTAGTACTAGGCCCGAAAGAAATGTTATGAGGCCATCAAATTGTGACGATTATGTGCACTGAGTGTTATGGTTATTTGATTTGTTATTTTGTCTCTTATGGGATAGGAATCTTTCTGTTAGAGTTTTACATGGTTACTATGATATGCGGAAATAGTTAGTGCATGTTAGAATAAAAGCAATGTAATGACCCATTTTGAGGATAAAAGTATTATACACTGAAGTTTCCTTTTCCCCTAGAAGCCTGGTACCTCGAATACTAAATTCTTAATTCTATTCCCTATCGATCAACCCCTTAAAACTAATAGAAGAGGAAAGCTCATAAATAAAGTCTCATTTTGGACATAATTTGGGCAGCACTTTGTAGCTTGTGTGTGATGCCTGCCTTGCATGTACAACTAACTCTTTCTTGTTCTTCAAAGGTCATAATGAGACTAATCTTCTACTAAATTCTTCTTCAAAGAATCTCCAGGACCAAAACTGAGTTTTTATTCTACACTTGTTATTAAAGTTTATATATTTTTTTATTTCCTTTGAAGTTTCCGTTGTAGGGTTGGAAGGAGCGTTCATCATAATAATTAAAAATCAAAAATAAAAGTGCAACCAAACTTGCAAAGAAGTCGTAAAAACTAAGGTGCTTTTCCAAAATAGTGGAGAGATATTGCGGAGGATAGAAATGTCGATATTAGATACCATTCTTGATCTGAAACATAAGATTAACAAGGATTTGGGCGCCAGGCCTCTCGCATAACAAAAGAGTATTGATACACAATGAATTGAATAACAACTATGGCTTCAGCGAAAGTGAAACACTACATCTTATGATCACTCCACTGTCCCCTAACAACACACACTCTATGCCAAGAGAAAGGTAATGGGAAGCTATGGGTATATGGAGGTGAAAGAACAATAAGGTTAGTGACCTTCCCATAAACATAGTTATCAGCTTATTTTGCAAATCAGTTTTTTTTATTAGTTTTAGTACAAGACATCTCCCACAGACGTAATACAGAAAGGTAATGTTTTTTTTCTCAGACAAATGAAATGGTACATAAAACTAGGGCAATGGATGCATTTAATATTATGATCAATCAAAAGAATAATAGTAGAATACAAATTCGTAGACATATACATGATAAAATCTAATTTATTTAACAAAAAAGAAAAACTTTCTTTACTGGAATAATACTATTTCAATGTTTTCTCCAGGAATGTTCACATTTGTATAAGCCTCACCTCTTAATACACATTACAATTTTCATCTGCCAATTGACTGCTACCAAAGTCCTCTGATTTGCCCTCAATTACAATATTCATCAAATTTACCTTCAAAAGTTGGATCCTGATAAATCTGTTTAACTCGTTGCAAGAAAAAAGTCTGCGCCGTGTGAAATGAAACCACATAACCTTGGTGTCTATTTATAAAAGCAAGTCTACATAAGCATCAAGTCCTTGTTTGACAAGGCACTTCTTAAGCTTATATAATGCTCGGATCTCCAATTGACGAACCCTTTCCTTAGACAAACCAAATATGTCTCCAATTTCTGATAAAGATTTCTGTTCACCATCTTCAAAACCATATCTTAGTCGGATTATTTTCCTTTCTTTGGGGCGCAAGATAGTTAGGACATTGAGCACATGTCGCCTCATAAGCTGTTTTTCAACACTCAAGTCTGTGGCCTCAACTGTGGGATCTGCAGTAATCTCCTGCAATTACAAAATTAATATGGTTAAATTTGTTGTGTTAAGTATTTGTGTTACAAAATTCTATACCAAAACTATATGGAAATAATATAAAAATTCATAGATGGAATCATATTGCTCAGCAGCTAATACATATGATATAACTATATAAGAAAATTGTGATGATTGTCACAAGTTAACAAAATCACATATAAGTGACCTTGGTAATGAATTGAACAGAACAAAGCAGATAGTAACTTGACTCTGACCACTACTACTGAAATAATTAAACTTTTCATTAAGGTACTGTGTTACGGTTCCCTGTCTAATCTCATACCGAAATGTTGTGATCAGATTCTGATGTACAAGTTCCTCCGAGAGCTAAAATACTTTATACTGCTGGTTCCCTTTCATCACGCACACAAGAATCCAATTACTAGGCAAAATTCAATATTCTTGTAGTTGTCATTAGACTATCACCAATTTGGTTTACATTATACTATCAGCACAAGCAAAACTCTCCAAACAAAATTGGGAGGTTGATTATAAGCTGTTTTAAATTCTTTTTGCGCTAAGCATTCTAAACATTGATTCAGGACTTGTTTCTCACCGTTACACTATAGATCTAAAAAATTGCATCATATCAAGGGGAAAATCACATTAATTGGCTGATAGCATGCAATACCTGGAAAGTTGTATCTTGGTCAGCCCACACAGTTTTCTGCATAGAAATTGGAGTTCTTGCAGAATATAGTAATTTGTCAACCTTTTCTACTGTAATTCCTACCCTTCTTGCTAATTCTTCTTTAGTTGGGTGAAGATTTCCTTCCTGAATGTACAATTTCTTTGCTTCCATTACCTTGCCCAATTGGATATATACCTTCTCCTGGATAATACATGATTTCTGTGTTACAGAAATAGAATTGATGCTTGACTATAAAAAATATTAGTGCAATGGTAGGTAACATCAATTTTGTCCATTGTCAACAAAAAAACAATGTCATGGAAAATGACTCTTCTAAAGGGTGATGCTTAAAATTTAGGCAACTAAATTTACCGGCAGACGGATTGTCCTGGAATGTCTAAACACCGCTTTCCTTATTGCTTGCCTTATCCACCAGAATGCATAATTACCAAATCGGGAACCGGCTAGGGGATTGAATTTTTCAACACTCTTCATAAGGCCCATACTACCCTCCTGCAACAGCACCAGAAGAGAAATGTAAACGATACAGCTGTTAAATGTGATTGACAATTCTCAAGAGTGATAATGGTTGTTGCAACCCTTTAATCAGATAACTTTTTTCCAAGATTCTTGCTCAAACCCCAGTCAACCATATTTTTTTGGTTCTTCTATGTAGAGAACAGTTGATGAATGGGTTAAATTGAGTTCATTATGTGAAAAAATGGCAATTCAAAAAATTTGTTCCCCTTATATATCCTACAAACCGTTTTATCGTGGTGTATCTTTTTCACATTTAAGAGAAGCCAGAAATCACGGTTCACTACTTGGTCGAATACTAGGCAACCCCACCATTTTCTTCAATGATATTCACAATGTAGAATATAACTAACCACAAAACAACGTAAACACTAAACAGCCTTTGCTACAGGGGGAGGAAGGTCTATAATTTTGGAAAGGCTACCTGTAATAAGTCCTGAAGGCTGAGACCACGTCCCTGATAACTTTTGGCAACATGGACTACCATGCGTAAATTTGCTTGAATCAACTTTTCTCTGCTTTTGTTTCCATGATGAAGCTGTGCGTGGAGCTTTCGAGAGTTAAGTCCCGCACCCTCAGCCCATTCAGCCATAGTTGGTTCCCTACCAAATTGAGATTGGAGTCTGCTCTTCAATTCTTCCAATTTCAATAAGTCCTGTTTCATACTCCACGTTAATAGATCATCACATGTGTTTAGGGGTAAGGAATTCAAGGGAACTAGGAAAACACCTGTATCTGAGAAATCAGTTCAGATTCTTGTTCAAGTGTCAAAAGTTGTTTTGTTTCAGGACCCCTCAAGAACATGCGTAAGGTATCATTTTGATCAAATTCTTCATTTATGTTCTTTTCTTTGCGTACCCTTTCTTGAGAAACATCCTTTCTTGTAAGGTGGGTTTCATCATCTTTAACTACGGACTTAGGTACTTTTCTTTGTTTTGCTCGTCTCTCTAAAAGCCGTGTTGACCTCACAGTTTTATTTCTTCCAATTGAAGGCTCCGCCAAACTAGTAGAAGCCAGACTGAATTGAAGCTTTTAGTTTAGGCATTAGACTTTAAACAGATAGCCTATAAACAGGAAAAATAAATTAGGAATGTTAGAGCTAGCCAAAAAGATAGAACTAACCCAAAAGGAATGGAATTATCATCAGCTTTAGTTGATTTCAGGCCTTCAACTGAGGATGCTTGTTTTGCAGTAGACAAAGCTTTCTTAGCAGAAGAAACTCCATTACATTGCACACTATCTGTGCGCCTCTCCGAGTCAACAGAAACATGCTGTAAAGTTGAAGAAGCAGCAATTTCTCCTGTTTGGGAGGAAGTTAATCTGCAATAGACAATTTAAGCACCTATAAGGAGACAACTAAAGATGGCCAAAATTTACTATAAAAAATTACTAAATGATTAAATTAACATATGAAAGAATAATATTGTGTCTTACAAGTTCCGTAAACGAGGCCAGAGATGCAGGTGCTTCCTAAAGTCCAGCACTACCTGATCAGCATTTCCAATGTCATTCTCTTCATGAACCGTGTCCATATCCATCTGCCTTGTATTTAAAATTGCCTGCAGTAAAACATTGGGAAGATTAATTACTACTGTGTGAATTATGTCATAATACAGGAAAAATTTATAAATCACAACCTAAGAGTTTGTGCATCCATGCAAAAAAATAAAATAAAATTTGCGGAGCTCAGAAAAAATAATGGACCAATCAACTCCTATTGATTAGTCAACATGTAAAACAATACGAAGGATTTCATTATATGGATTAAAAGAAGCTAAATTTAATGGAGTCAAATGCAACAATAAAATTTTAACCTGAGATGTTTTGTCTTCCTTAGACATGTGAAGAAGAGGCCTATATTCATCTCGCTGCTCTTGTAAAAGAACTGAGGCAGGGAAATTCTGTGCTGAAAAATTAGAAGACCAAGAGGCAACTGTAGAGGAACCTTGTTCGCGAAGCATCAAAACTGCAGGTTCATGAACATAGAAATCTAACAATTTTCAGCTCAGACTAATGACAGGTTGAGGAAAATACACATGCACAGTCACACACCACTTGATCAAAGAGGAAATTTTGTGGGGAGACGAGGAGTAAATTCAAAATTAGCACAATGAATTCTTTAAGGATATCTATGGAAGGAGACTTTCAGAAGAAGAGACAATGGAGGACACTACTTTATGTTTAAATTAAGAGGGTTACTTGGAGCATGTTTGAACAAATTTCTCCCTAAGCAATTCTAGAATAAAAAATGAAAAAAAATAAATGAAATAAGTTTCTTTGTAATCTAAAATACTTAATTTTAACTTATAGAGAACTTTATTCCATTTTTTCTTCTTAATTTTCTCATCTAAAAGTGTTTATAGAGAATTTTATCCAAACATATATCTAATGTTACAAAATCAGATAAAATGATGTAATTATGTTTATAACAATTTATTGTTGTTGATGGGTTACATTAATTGTCTCATGGTAGGGGGACCATGTCACAATCAAATTTATTCTCTAAAGTAGAACTGTGTCTTGATTATTAGTTTTCTATTTGATAGCAAACATTTGATCCAACGATTAGTATCAGAGTCAAAACCTCAAGTACAATTCCCAACATCATGATTCTCAACCGAATAGTTATTGAGGGGGAGATGGTTGAATGTTGCATCAATTATATGTGAGGGAAGCTAGATAAGCCAAGTCATAGTTGAATTAAGCTCTTAAGTAAAAAAAGTTAGAACTAGTTTTAACTTTTGACCTAATGATAAGTTATTGATTCAACAATTATTTTTTCTATCAGTTTTGGAGATTGGTAGTTTAAAAGGACTTTACACTTTCTTCCAATCACAAATTGTTGTATATGATAAGTTTGTCCGTTATTCTGAAGGTTCCATGAACGATTATTTTAGAAGCTAACGGTATAAAAACAATTAAACTGAAAATGCACAAAAGTTGCCTCATAAGAAATCAAATCAAAGATATTTATACGAAATAAACTGCCCCTTCCTTTCAATCCAACGTTCGAACAGACCCTACTATCCAAGAAACAGAACATGATTAAATTCTTCTTTTCCTCGGCGTAATAGCCAAGATAGCTAACACAAATATAGGAAGTCAGCAAGTGCGCACAACAGGAACACAACAATATAGAAGTCTGTGAAATTAATTACCGAACGAAATCTCAATGACATTAAAATTCATTAACACATACGTGAAAGAAAAAAAAAAAAAAAAAAAAAAAAAAAAAAAAAAAAAAAAAAAAAAAAAAAAAAA
>Ga0214542_1006112_pt1 | contig 22266 bp, 11 predicted proteins | sample CNSS1metaG_FD_160096 | JGI IMG/M metagenome (GOLD analysis project Ga0214542, IMG submission 160096) | Root nodule microbial communities from cowpea collected in UCLA plant growth center, Los Angeles, California, USA - CNSS1 | ecosystem: Host-associated > Plants > Roots > Nodule | place: USA...
TTATTTTATTTTTATATATATATATATATATATATATATATATATATATATATATATATATATATATATATAGATATAAAAAATAATAATAACAAATATTATAAATAAATTAAGCACTGTACTGGATATGACATTTTATTATTTGTTATATAGAAAAAGTCATGAAATTTAAGGACTTATTTAAGAATATAATAACTTATACGGTTTTCTTACAAAAACAATAAGAGATAATTGATAAATTGAAATATACAGTGATTAACAGATAAAGAGTGTTTAAATTTTGTGAAACATTGAGTGTAGGAGTACTGTTCAGCATTTGTGGAACATTGATGTGAGTTAAATACTAATGTTATTATGAAAATTATCAAACTACAATTTTATATTATAATGCATTTAAATTGCACGCGACTTAGATGCAATAGTTATTGAGTTGAAAATAATGGCGTAACAGATTGCATACATTTAATTCAATTACCCTTCTTCATATAAAGAGATGAAAGTAAGCTCTAAATTAGAACACCAATTTTGAAAAATATTCAACAGTGTTCCTTTTTTAATCTTGAACTCAAGATTTAAATTTTGATAAAGTTCAGCCTAAAATACACAAAATAAATATACAACATACAAAATATACAAAGACAGTTAAAATAAAAATATATATATACGCAGTTCACAAAATAAATGGTACATTTTTATTGAAAATAAAATTTTAACATATATAAAAGGACAACTTCATTAACTTCCCCAACTAATATCAATGAATCTCTCATCTGCTTCTCATCATCTCATATTTTAGTTTATATAATTTAGAATATTAATAAATAGATTTAAGGTTTTAGCCTCTAAGATCGATAATGTGGAAGTTTTGATGTAAAACCCTTGTTATTTTGTCGAAAAGTTCATTCTAGTTGGGTCTGCGGTTGTTAATTTTTTATTGAGTGTGAACTTTTATCCTTTATTCTATCTGTTATTGTATTTACTAGCATCTTTTTTTCTTTTCCTTTTTTTTTGTATAAGAGTTGGGGCAATCCTATTGTCCCTTTTTTCAATTCATATTTTGTATTGGTGATAAAAAAAAAATAACATAGGTGTTAGCACAATATAACAAAACAGTAAGAGATAATTTTGTTTACTTAACCAAATGTTCCTCCAATGAATTTGCATAATTCTAAAACCAAAAAAGAAGATAGATTTGATAATCTAATTGGCTCAAATTGAATTTTTCTCTTCATTTCTTATGCCAAAATTTATGTTTATAGTTCAAACAACATCAGAGTGAACCAATTTGCCTCAAATAACTAAAATTTAAACTATCCAAAGTACTCAACATAACATAAACAAGCCAAACATGTAAATTTCAATCAATCCATAAGACCTTTATAAAATCAATATTTGTTTGCCATATCATTACTACAATCAAATAATTTATCGTAGAGTAATTTCCTTACCTGCAATGTCTATCTTTAAGGCTAAATTTTCAAACTCCAAGTAATAAAATTACTTAAAACTTAAAGACCTAGAACAAGATATCCAAATATAACAAAATTCCAGTATATGATAAAACAAGTTTAGAAGATCATTTTTCTCAACTGAAATCCATCAAGATTGATTACAAAAAATAAGAGAAAAAAAATCTATAGAATAAATAGAAACTTATTATGTTTCAAAATATAATCAAATAGAAATGTTCTCTGGTTCCTCAACTACTGTGAAGTGTGATGATCAAATTATGGAAGAGATGTGATATGGAGATGAGATAAAAGAGAAGGGTTGGAGAAGTTTGTTGAGAAAGGAAAGAATAAAAGAAAAGAAAGAAGAAAGGAAAGGAACAAGGAGGGACAGGGGCAGTGGCATGACATCATATCGTGTATGAAAGTATCTCTTTTTTAAAATTAATCAAACATAAATTGTGCTCAAAATTCAATTAGTCAAATAGTAAAATAAAACTTAGAGAGTAAAAATATATTTACTTGTGTTTGTATTTCAATATAAACATTTGAATTTTAACAAATTAAAATGAAAATTAAATGTTATTTCTTTATTTTAAAGGAATTTTGTAAAACAAAAATAATCATTACAAGAAATTGTTTAACTACTAACAAAAATTAACTAATAGAAAAAAAAATCGTTGATAAATAAACTTAGGGTGATATTTTATCCACAAATTTTATCACTTTAATTACCAACAAAAACAAAAATATTCATGTGTAATGAATTCGTTGGTAAAAATAAATTAAAATTTTTATTATAGATGGATACTAGATTTGTCCATAATTTAGAATTTTTATTGTTTTTATCGACAAATTTGTTCGGTAAAACAGGTGTTAAAGTTTTTTCTATGTGTTTTTAATCATGGTAAAATTTGTTGGTAATTGATTTTATTTTTTATTTTTTAAATCCATTTGGTAAATCAAATGGTAGTGACTTTATTTTTTAATTCACCAATAATTAAGTTTTTTTTTAATTCATCGGTAACTATTTTTTAAAAATCTGTTCCATAATTAAAATTTTTTAAAATTTGTATGTAATTGAAATTTTTAGAAGCATGTCGATAAAATGAGTGTCACATTTTTCGTCAAAAGTCTAACAAAATATTTATTATAAATTAATTAAAAATGAGTGAGAAGAGAGAAGAAGTTTGGTCATCACTAATTATTCAAGAATTTGATCATCAAGAATTAATGATGAGTTTCTTCTATTTATCAGTAAAATTTATTGATAAATAAGTTTATTAGATGTTTGATCATTAGTAATTTGTTAATAATTTCAATTTACTGACATATTTTTATGATTACTGTCAAATTTTTTCCATCTTTATACTTTTTTTAGTGGATGGTTTAATATATTTGAAAAATTAAATTAAAAAATATTTTAAAGAGTTAAAAATCCAAAAATTACTTTAAATAAATTAAAATTAGCATTTTCAGAAATGAATAAAACTATGGATTAACCTAAATCATCATGAGTTTGACTATTAAAAAATTAAATTTTGTAGTGTATAGAGATTTAATATTTGACTTCACTCAATCTGAATAAAAAATACCAACACAATTATAGAAATAAAATAAAAAAAATACAAACATTAAATTTGGATTAAATTTGTTTCTATTCATGTAAAATTGGTCGGTTTTTAGGTTAGTTTCTTTAAACAAATTATTTATTTTTCATGTTATAAACTATGAAAAAATGTTATCGGGCACTATCAAATGTTGTGAGATTTTAATTTTATTGCCTATAAAATAAATTTTTAATCGTTATATCTTCGGAAAAACTATATTGCTTTTCTTTAGTTTTAATTTTTATTTCAAAACAAGTAAATAAATAATATTTATTTAAAATCTTAAGATTTTTTTTAATCTTTATAAGAAAGTATTATTTTGGATTTTTTTGAGAGTATTGAAGATATTGTTAGTAGTGGAAGAAGAGGTGCCCTATGTTTCTTGTTGTAAATTTTGGTTAAGTATGGAGAATTGTTAAGGGTAAGTTGCTCTAGGGCTATGCTTGAGGCCTGTTCCATGACAATTAAGGGTACCAATGTATGAATTTTGGTATTGTGGATGAGGAATTGTATAAATAGCTCTGACTAGATAAATAAAAATAATAAACTATATATTTGTATAAACAAAATTTATTATTAATCCTCCCAATTATTTATTATAAAAAAATTTGCACACACCAAACTTATACAGATTCTGCAAAATTATTTATCATAAACCCTCTTTAAAGATTTGTGACACACATCTTAACCCTGAAGAGTGTAGCATTTCCTACTATTTCATGCTCCTTAACTTTATTTCACCAAATCGAAATTAAACTACAAAAGAACTATTCGAATACATCTATGAGCAAGTTTTTGTAAGAGATATCATCAAATTAGCATATTCCAATCTCTCCACCTTCATTAGTTCGACAACTTTCTTTTGAAACCTAATGAACAATTCATTCATAACTTTTGTACCAAAGTTTGCAACCAAGAGAGGTTCCATTACAGCTCTTATGTACCTCGTTATGAATTCGGCTCTTATATCTCCATCAACAGAAAAGTCTTCACCATCTTCAATTTTTCTCCCATCCCAAGGCACCATGTCAATCTCTGATTCTTCAATAAAGAAGGAACCTTCCTCTTGAATCACCTCTCTTATTTCTTCCATTGTTGCTTCATATGTTGGTATGTTAAAGGAGTCTAATTTTTCTTCTTCAATCAAACCCTGTAGTGTATATGTGTTATATTTCAAAGACTATATATTAATTTCACGAAACAACAACCTCTAAATTAACAAAAGAATGTTATTTACCTCTAACAACATGTCACTAAGTGTTAGACTAATTGTTTCAAAAATGCTTCTTCTTGGAGTTTCGGTTTTGACAAGTAATAACAAGATCATTGCTCCTCCAGGCACAAGTTCTTCCGAACGTGATTTCAGAAACAATTCAAAGTCTTTTTGGAATTGCTTAAGGTATATTTTGTATACTGATGGAGGACTTGTAGTAACTATGTGGCAGTTTCCCTTGTTAAGTGCCTCCTTACTCAATCCCAAAAATGGATCCTGTACATAATCAACATATATAAGCTAGAAATAAGAACCAAAACAAATCAAACATGTTTAATCTTCTTTATCACAACATCTGAATAAGCTTTAAGGAAGAAAATGAGAAACCTGAGAGAGCCAGTGCACACTGTTGGCAGAATGAAATAGGTTTATAGAATTACTAGGAAAGAGTCTCCCATAGAAAGATCCAGGAGTGGCATTGATAAAGCATGAACCAGACTTGTGACCCTTATCTTGCACCAATTTGGTGTAGAACTCAGGAAGTGACTTGAAGATGGTGTTGAAATCGTTTCCATATAAATCATTGAGATATAATTGGAATGTTGGTGGTTCATGATTCAAACCAACGCATGCAGCATGAACAATGTCAATAATATTTGATATTACAAGAAGAGTGTTTGGTCCCACAGAACAACCTAAATCTGCCACTTTCATGCACTTTGGAGAAGAATGCCTATATAGTCTTCTTATTGCTTCTTCAAGCATGGTTTTGGCTTTAAGCATCATTGTTCTCTATAATAAAATCAAAGTAGATCAGTATACTATAAAAAGATAATTATGCAGAAAAGTTATTAGATTTATATTGTGAAGAAAAAAATAATACTTGTAGTGAGGAATTGTTGGCATAACTCCTTTCTCCCTGGCCACCAGTCATGTGAAGCAAGAATTCTCTTTCCATTGATGAGGCACCAAATGAATATCTCACCACCTAGTTATCGAGTATGCTATTATTTCATACCTTATCTTATCTCTTGCTACCTCCTTCTTCTATGCTTTTCTCTACCTTCAATACTCTGCTTCTTCCACCCCTTTTTATAGCAAAATCTTCAACACCTTCTTTCACTCAATTTTAATTAAATTTTACTAAAAATCATAAATTTAATTTTATGATCAAAATAATATAATCAATTTCTTGTAATAGAACTTCAAACATTGATTTGAAATGTTTTTTATTTGTTAAATTCAAATGTTAATGTAGAAAATTAGTGTGTATTCATGTATAAAATGGTAGTAAGAAAAAAAATAATGTTAAATAAAAAAAGTTATGTAATTTTAAAATCTAAGTTGTAATGAAAATCATTTTAGCTTTAAATATAATAGTATATAAGTTATACGCATATGTCTTTTAATAAAATAATATCAAATCATTTATATACTTATAATAAATTTGCTCATCGGTCTAAAATAAAAACATTTAAATAGCAGATTAAATGGATTAAAATAAAAATAATATAATTTAATGTACTCAATTTTTTATGTTTATTTAGACTCTATTTTGATAATTACAATTTAATATAAATAAATTCTTAACAGTTTATTATTTATCTAAGATGTATGTCAACTTTGTTCACGTTTACTTTTGAATTTAACCTTTTGAATATTTTTAAATAAAAATAATTATTTTTTTAATATTCTTTTTAAGTCATCACTTGTTTAATTTAATCATCTTTTTATTCAATTATTTTTTTAAACTTAATTAATATAAATGAAAATTAAGTATAGTAAAATAAAAATTATTTATATTTAATTTTATAAGTATAATAATAATTATTTTATTATTTATTATTATTATAAAAAATAAATACAATATTTTATTAGTTTATATAAAAGATTTGAGATTACTCTTTTGGTTTTAGTTCAAAAATATCGCGTTGATTTTCTAGTTTTTTTAGTTTCAATTTAGTCTCATTTTTTAAAAGAATAATGCTATCTGGTCTTATTTTTGTTAAATTTCTTCAATTAGATCAAGATTTTTCCATAAAAATTGAAGTGTAAATAATGATAGTTTTCTTTGTTGATATAACTGAGATAATTTCATTGTCAAATGATTGTCAATTTTGATGAAAACTCTTTACTTCACTTCAAAAACATTAATAAAAATAATCAAACTATATCAATTTTTAAAAAATCAGAACTAATTTTAGATTAAAAAAACTAAAGGATTAATATGATATTTTTAGACGAAAAAATAGACTAAAAAAATAATTTAACAAAAATTTTAGTATCCCAAAATTTTGACCAAACATCCGTCCGTGAATTCATAATTCATTCCTAAAGAAGGATTAACCACGCTTTTGGAAAATTTTCTTCAAAATACATTTTTTAACATCCATAAAATTCAATTCGAAACTGTATTATTTCAAGGCACTTAATAAAGTTTCAATTCTAAACCATAAGTTATGTTTAAGAACATCCAATTAATCCATTAAAGCTCATTGTTACCATAAATTTTCAATTCTAAACCAAGCTTTTGACTTTTAGATTGAAATTTCTGTCTGCTACTATTTTAGGGCGGCTTTGGTCCCTTCTCGCAACATTTTTATTATTAATTAAGGATTAAGGAATAGTATTTAAAATATATCTTTAATCAAATGTATAATACAATGAATAATTTTTAGTCCAATAATTTAAACAAAAAGCCATACAAGTATATACAAGTATACGAAACTATATGAATTATTTGAACAAAATAAAAGTAAGTATATTATACTAAATATTTGAAAAAAAAAACATTTTTTACTAAGATCAAATATAAATAAACTTTTTATGGATTTTTTTTTTGTTAAACGATAACATGTGTTACTGTCTTGATATTTTTTTTAACATTTTTTTTTTCACCTTCCACCACCTCTTTTCTTTTTCACCGCAATCTCACTCATTGACTCCTCTAAAATTAGCATTATGAAAATGATTAAAATGAGATGTAAAAGTTTAGTTTTATATCTGAAGTTGGAGATGAGAGTATTGATCCCCATACCTCTACCATGTGTACTTCCTCATGTTTTTAGATTAGTTAAAATCTATTAAAAGTGTAAGTAAATTTTCTACAATATGGCAACTAATTAAGATTTAAATTAAACTAATCCATTATTCTAAATACTCTAATCCGAATTTAAGTTGGATAAATAGATCGATTTTAACCATTTTTAATACAATTATAACTGAAGTTTCTGCAATATAGGCAAAAAAATTTATATGATTTTAAATTAAATTCAAGAAAATATTAATTTATAATTTATTGGAACCATTACTTTACAAATATGATAGCAGTGCAGAGATTGTATGTCAACGATTTTTTAATAATAATAAAGGACAATTAAAATTGAAATGATCTCTTCAAAACATTATAATTATAATAAAAATTATAATTATAAAATTATTTTGATTTTTATTGATTCTCATAATTATACAATAAAAATACTGTCAATTTTTTTTATCATTTTCACTAATTATGAATAGTTTCTTATGTATGTTGAAATTTAAAAAGCTGGTTTTAAAAATATAAAAAAACGAAAAAAATATAAAAAATATAAAATTGATCTATAATATTAATTAATTCATGAGGTTTAAATTAATTTATTTTGTAAGAAGTGTAATATAAATTGAGCCATTCTATTAAAGTATTTCTTAATTTTGACATTGTTCCGGGGGATTTTGAGAATTTAAGGATTCTGAAATAATATAACAAATATTTTTTAAATAATTTGAAAATATAAATATTATAAGATAGGCACTTAATTCATTAAAAACGTTATATTATTATTTTATTATTCTTATATTATATTGTTTCTTTAATTTACATCTTCAAATAAAAAATAAAGTATGATATGCATACATATTTATATATAAAGTAGATATATCTTCTCATTTTTTTTCGGATCTAAAGTAGATATCTTCATTTTTTTTGTCGGATCTAAAGTAGATATCTTCATTTTTTTTTTTGGATCCTGGTTGCTAAAATAATCATCGTTATAAATAAAAAATTATAATTAATTATTAATTAGTTAAAGATTAATTTAAAAATTAAGTCATTTGGGTAATTAAAATAAGTGGTTAAATTTTAGTGATCAATTTTTTATAATAACCTAGATCATAATAGCTAATTTTAAAGACCAATTTAATGATCAATTATAATTTTTTATTTATAACAGTTACTACAATAATTTATAGTTTTGTAAATTAGTATTTAAATTTGTTATTATAGTTACTAATCATTATTGGTTATTATTTAGAAGTTTTATTGAAGTGATATATCTATATTTTTAGAAAACTATTCTTTCAAAATTATTTGGATTATATTTTATCAAATTTGAGTAAACATGTAAGAAAATTGTCTTATTTCTTTCATACTTTTAATTCATTTATATATTTGTATTTTAATTTAATTTTCGTATTTTGATATCTAAAAAATAAATTTGTTACTATAATTACTAATTATTATTGGTTACTAAAATTCATCACTATTTAGAAGTTTTCTGGAAGTGATATATTTATTTTTTAGAAAGCGAGTTTATATTCTTTTAAAATTATTTGGATTATATTTTATCAAATTTAAGTAAACTTGTAAGAAAATTGTCTTGTTTCTTTCATACTTTTAATTGATTTATGTATTTGTATTTTAATTTAATTTTCGTATTTTGATATCTAAAAAATAAATCCAATTCTGTCATTATTGTCTGTTATTGCCAACATATAGTTTTATATGAAGGCTTATAAATTTGTTCTTTTTTGATTACTAAACTAAACTTTTAATATTTTCCTTTACAATCGGAATTTTATTTGTATTTTTATCTTCTTAAAGACATAACTTTTTAAATATATTATCATATATCATGTTAAGTTATAATGAATTGAAATTTATTTAAAGCACATTTATATATATATATATATATATATATATATATATATATAAAATACATTAACAACCAACTTAAGAATATATTTTAGTCTTATATATCACATACTAGTTTTAAAAACATAAAATAAGAAAATAATTCTAATAAGACACAAACTTTATTGTACTAGGTTTATTTTTTCAAAAAAAAAAAAGGGAAACTTTTTACCTCGAGTTCTGAACAGTGGTATTTAAGTAGATATCAACCATTCAGTGTACTATTAATTCTTTTAACTTTCGTTTCACATCATATGTTTCCACCAAATAATATTAGTAAGTTACGTGTTCCTCTACTGAGGAGGATGCAATGACGTAGGTATAAATAACATTTTGTTGAAGTGGAAGTATAAATAACCATATCTTTTTGAGTGATTAAATTATATAAATTAAATTCTGATATAGAGGAAAGTCGTAAGAGAATTTATTCTATCTTTGAAAAAGTTTTGGATATTAAATCTCATAAATTTATCATAATATTATGAAGTTGAGATAGATTTTTTTTAAATGATGTAGGTGTTAGTATTTAACATAACTTGCCTAATATGGAAAGAGATCATTTATTGATGAAGTATGTTAGATTATGAATCAAAACAAATTAATTAAAAAAAACAATAAATCTTGTGATTAATTAAGCAGTCCTCAGTATCCTAAATAATTAAATGTGGAAGTATAGATGAAAAAATTGGTACCTGATCTTTCAACTGTAGAGCACCTGAAAGTTTTTTCTCTTGATTTAATCTTCTGATGGAAAGAGAGAAAAGAACAAAAATAATATATATGGTGCTCAGAGAAAGGAACCATAACCCTTTATATAACTTTTGTTACTTACTTAATTTCAATATTTTTAATTTAGTCCCTTCATCAAATTAAAATATTGTTGTTACATACGCATTTAGTATATTATGACATATATGTTTCTAGCCATAGAGTTAATTCATTAGATCACTCTAATAATTTGACTAATAATATAATGGTCTTAACACATTTAATTATATATATACATATATATATATATATATATATATATACACATACATATGTATGTATATACATACATATGTATGTATATATATATATATATATATATATATATATATATATATATATATATATATATATATATATACCCCTTGTTAATAATCTCCTACCCGTATTTGTGACTAGTGAAAGATTATTAATACAAATGTGTTAGACTTTATGAGCTAAAAAATGTCATTATATGTCTTGAATATACTCAAATGATCATATGTCCATTAATTACATCCGCATATAGAACCAAAACAATTTTAATTGCATTAATCACAACTAAACCTGACAATGATCATTAATGTTGACAAAATCAAATGACATAGACTCATCATGACATGTGTAAACTGAAAATTACAAATTACGTGAAGGTGACTTGTACACATCTATTTTCAATTGGTCATTACTTTATTTTAATGAGATTAATATAATAACAGTAATATACAAAGTGTAATTTCGAAATAATATTCAAAGTATGTCCAAAGATATTACAAGCATGCATAAAATTAAACATAGAACACAAAACACATAAAAATGACTAACACTAAACTAAAGATTCCTCAAACAACAAAACACTCATATGAACAATATGCTCATGAAAGATCATGAGTGGAAAGTAACTTAGTGAAAGGATCTACCATCATGAAATTTTTCCCTTATTGCTATTGAAAATCGTCCACTTTTTACCTTATTGTTGTTAGAATACAATACAATTGATTTATTGTCACAATATAATTTAAGTGGTCTTTCAATTATTTCATAATGGTTGTGTGTATTTGACAAGATCTAATTATTCTAGAATTTTCCTTTTTATCAATAGCTTACTCTTTTGTGTGCTTTCTTATGCTGTTTATCTCCTCTTTTTGCGATGATCACATATTCGGTAGGAGTAGATGAATTTGCAAGTTTAAACACATATCGGGAGGATAAGGAGCCATCTGGTAGAGTAGGGAGGGGGCTTTATTAGTTTGTGTATAGAGCTTGTTAATTTAGTTTAAGTAAATAAATGATATATTTTTATAGTCCTATATATATTTTTGTAGAACTGTATTAATATACTTTGTATACTGAATTACCTGTTTTGAATACTATGATCAAATATTATATTTTAGGAGTTTTAAGCTACTAAAATGAGTTGTTACATATTTAACAAAAATAATAGAATTAAAGGCAAGCTATAAATATTTTTAATTTTATAAAACAAAAAGTAGTGATGTCATATTTTCAAAAAATTAAATTAAAGAAAATATTTTAAGGAGAGAAAAATGTAGAACTCATTTTACATAAACTAAAATTACGTAGTTGAAGCCAAACTCACTTTCATACAAAATGAACTCGTGATTTTGCTGACACCAATCAACTTAACACAAAATCAATCTGAATCAACTTCTAAACGCAAATAAATTTATTTTCAGAAGGATTAAAATACAAACGAAAAATAATTGTAGAGGTTTTTAAACAAAAATACAAACATAAAATCTGGAGTTCAATATATTTTTAGTATATGTAAAATTAGGATTTTTTTTTTTATTTTAATTCCCCAAATAACTTTCTTTATTTTTCATTCTATAAACTTTGGAAACATTGCTGTAATATTTCTTTATAAAATGTTGCATACATTTTGGTTGTAAAAATGAATTTTTTAAATTTCATCTCTCTTAATAGAAAACGATAAATCAAATGGAGATGCGGGGTATCAATACTCGTCCCCATACACTGTATTATTAATTTCTACGAGAATAATTTAACCTGCTAGTGATTTCATATTATTTTAAAATTCAAAGCAATAAATTGACAGAAAAAAAAAAAAAAAAAAATTTTTTTTTTAATTTTTTTAAAAAAAACTTTAAACCTTTTTTGTAATGGACATAATAAAAGTAGCACTCTCTAATTTTCCAACCTTCATTATCTGCAGAATTTTGTTCTGAAACCTCACGAATACTTCATTTATAACCTCTGCATCAAACTTTTCTGACAAGAGAGGCTCCAATGCTGCACGTGCGTGCTTGGAAATGATTTCGGCTCTTACATTTTCACCATCACCACCTTCAATGTTTAGTCCTTCATCCCAACCCGAGATTACAACTTCTAATCTCTCAAGAAACACTGACTCTTCTTCCTCAATCACATTCTTAACTTCCTCAACTGTAGGTTCATACACTGGTATATTAAACCACTCTAATTTTGCTTCTTCAATCAAACCCTACGTATAAGTGCAAATTTTATAGCTATAATTAATCAATAATCATCACAAACTTAACTGTAATCAATTAAAAAAAATGTTGTTTACCTCCAAGAGCATGTCATTGAGTATTAAACTAACTATTTCCCAACTTGTTCTTCTAGGAGTTTCATGATAACCGAGATGCATCAACACCATTGCTCCTCCAGGCACAAGCTCCTCAGAACGTGATTTCAGAAACAATTTGAAGTCTTGCTGATACTGTTTAAGGTAAGTTTTGTGTACCTCAGGAGGGCTTGTGCTAACTATATGACAATGACCCTTGTTAAGGGATGCTACATCCTTACATCCCAGTAATGGATCCTACAACCAAAATATGAGATGAAACAAAAACAAACCTAAGACAAAAATGGTTTTGGTCGACTTAGAGGAGAAGAAAGAGTGAACTTATCTAACCTGAGAAAGCCAGTGTAGACCGTTGGAGGAATGAAAAAGGTTTATGGAATTACTGGGAAAGAGTCTTCCATAGAAGGATCCAGGTGTGACATTAATAAAGCATGAATCATGTTCTTTATATTGTAGCAGTTTTGTATAAAAATCTGGAAGTAACTTGATGGTGGTATTGAAATCATTTCCAAATAAATCATTGAGATAAAATTGGAATGTGGGTGGATCACGGTTTAAGAGAGTGCATGTTGTATGAACGATGTTAATGATGTTTGATATTACAAGAAGTGTATTTGATCCAACAGAACAACCTAAGTCTGCTACTTTCATGCAGGTCGGAGAAGAATCACGATATAGCCTTGTTATTGTTTCTTCAAGTATGAATTTGGCTTTAAGCATCATTTGTCTCTGCAATAATCAAAGTTAGATGAATATATATAAGAAAACAAAATTGAAAACAATGGTTAAATATGTGGTTATATAAAGATAAAGATGGTACTTGTATGGAGGAGTTGTTTGCATAACTCATTTCTCCTTTGCCACCGTTCATGTGAAGGAATGGTTGATCTCTTTCCATTGATGAAGCACCCAAAGGATTGAATCAATGATTTGGCTTCAGACTATTCTCACCTTTAATTAATAGTAAACTATGAAAATATTTGGATCTAATTTCTAATATTTTAAATACTTATCAATCTTATAAAGCATGCATGCATGTGGTTTCAGAGACAGGACATGTGATTTTCTTTGGTCTTCTTTGTTAATTATTGTGATTTCTTTATTAATTCATATTTATATTGTAAGTGCCGTTTAATAAAGATAAGTTAATGGCGCAGTATATGCTTCCATTATAGGTTCAAAGCGCACAACTAAGATTTAAATATACATAAAGCAAAAATGATAAAATTTTAATAAATTAAAAAGTTACAAATCAAAGTTCACAAATAAGATTTAAATATGTATAAAGTAAAAATGATAAAACTTTAATAAAGTAAAAAAATCTATAAATCAAATCAAAGTGCACTAATAAGATTTATGTATATATGAAACAAGACTTTATAAGAGCTAAATTAAGTAAGAATCTTAGGAATAAAAGTAGTTGAAAAGTGAAAAATATAACCTTTTATGGATGAATCGATGGTAAAATAACACTCACAACAAGAAAAAAAATAAGTGGAAGGAAAGGATTTCATGAAACTATGAAAATGATATTCATAGCATGATATGAGCAAATGATATTCATGAAAATGGGAAAAAAAACATGGAATGAAAATAGTACCAATACTACATGTAAAAAGAAAAAGAAAGAAAAAAGACCAAACAAGATTTCATATGTAAACTAACCAATATATACTACATTAGTTAATAAGTTAACCCATATAGTATGTATCATATTAAGTCAGCTATATTTTGAATTGATGTAGTGTATAATACTACTTTAAGTCTAGTAATAATAGATATATGTTGAATATTTATTATATTAGCTATTAACAATGGCGGATCTTCACCAAAATTTTTGGTGGAGCCAAAATAATATACTCAAAATTTATATATTTAATATTTTTGTGACTAATTCAATAAAAATGAATACATAATCTAGTACATATATAATTATCAAAGAAATTACACAATTTAAAGGAATGTCTATCGTTTTTGTCATATTTTTGAACTCATGGAAATTGATTATAATTAGATTTTTCAGTTAACTTTTTTCGATGTAAATAATCATATTATCTGTAAAATATTCATCTTCCGTTTTATTAACATATATTTGATTCAAAAAATATTCACAAACTTTCATGTTTTCATCTTCACCAGTAGTTTCTCTATCAATTTTAAAAAATAAATTTATTCTTTTATTTTTCATTAATATACCTATTTAGAAAATAAGTTTAAGACTAAAAAATAATTTATCATAATCTAATCAAAAGTTAAGAGACATAATTACTAAAAAAAACTATGATAATCAAGTTACAATTAAAAATTGACTATGAAAAATCACATAGTACATTGTTTATTCTTCTATATTAATAAAAAATTAATATACAAAAAGGTCATGAGATAAAAATATAATACTAAATGTTAAAGAAATAGTTTACTATCAAGTGAGACAAGAGAAAATTACCTTATTTATTTATTTAATAATGGAAGAGAAAATATAAAAAGATGAGGATAGAAATACTGAGTTTATGCCTAACTTTTTTTAGTAATAAAAGAAAATAAATAAACATAAAAGAAGAATACAACATATAAAAAACTCAAAAGATAATTAAGAAAAAAAATAAAAAGTATCTTAATAATTTTGTTTTCTTATATATTTAATTATTTATTATTGTACTTTATAAAATAAATAAAAGATAATTAATTTAATTTTTATTAATTTTGAATATAATATTATTTAATTTTAAAAATATAAATTATTTAAAATATTTAAAAAAAATTAAATGTAAAATAATGAAAAAAATAATAATAAAAGATTGGGGAGGGGGCCGTGGCACCCACCTGCCCCTTGTATGCTCCGCTCCGCCACTGGCTATTAATTACTATAGTGAATATAATATATTCACTGCTTATCCTGAGTTATTACTAAGTTCGTTTACTACTAATCTTCTTTGGATGTCAGAGAAAAAAAAACTAAAATTGTTGTTGTAAACATTGTTGGGAGAATCTGCAACAAGTTAATAAAGTCATTTAAAGTGTGTTCTCAGTGAATATAGAGTATCAGTTATCGCATTTTTAAGCTACAACTTTGTAATAGGAGTGGACACACAATAAGAAATAATTATAGATTTGGAAAAGAAAAAAAAAATAGAAACACCAGTGCAGTAACGACTTTTTGCCCCGGTTATTTTCCTCATTTTGTCTCGGGTCTGGAACCGAGGCATATGGAGATGAGGCCAAAAGACACCCCCTTTGGCCTCGGTTGTTACCCGAAGTCATAGTGTTCCATTTTTGCCTCGGGTCAAAATAGAACCGAAGCCATACGGGGCCACCATCTTCCTCGCACACGAACCACCGTACTAGGCTGCTGTCTCACCCTCCAGGTGCAATCCCTGTCTCAAAACCCTAAAAACCTTTGAAACCGCAAACACTCCAAATCCATTTGGCTCTTACGGAGAAGATGTTTGTGCACAGGGAAAAAATTAGTTCAAATCAAAGAATCAACTCAAGAATCCAAATCTCAGACATCACAACAAGAAAGAAGGTGTTCCGGGCAAGATCCGCCGCGCAGTACAAACCAGCTCAGGAATCCAAATCTCGCAAACGGCGTCGCAGAGGAAGATCCGCCGCACGACTCGTTAGAGGTGTTCCGGCCACCAGACGAGCCAGCGCCAAAGCCACTGAACTTCCCGTTCCCGCGAACCAGAACAGCCACCATTGAAGCTTCTCTGCAACGCGAACAACGCCGATCGGAGAAGAAGACCTTGACGGAGGAGGAAGGTGGTGGCAGCGATGGAGGAAGGTGGTGGCAGAGAGAGAGACGAGAGAGTGACGAGAGAGAGACGAGAGAAGAGAAAGGGTACTGCTGTAGAGAGGGGCGCGGGGAAGAAGAAGAGAAAAGGGGGCTCACGAATTTGGTGCCCTAATTAAACCATATGGTCTCGGTTATTAATTGAACTGAGGCATATAGCCCTATTTGGCACCAGTTCAGTCTCACCCGAGGCCAAAGGGTGGGTTTTTGGCTTCGGGTTTGTGTAACCGAAGCATATGAGCCTCCTTTGGCACCGGTTTTTGGCGAACCGAAGCATATACCTCTCTTTTGTTTCGGGTTAAGCTGAACCGAAGCATAAAAGTTGTTTGAAATTGCAAAAATGCCACCACGCCATTATATGCTTCGGTTCTTGGATAACCGAGGCATATAAGGCGAGGTAGAAATCAATTTCTGTACTAGTGAAAAAACAAAAGAAAACAAAAATTGGAGATGCGGGGTATCAATCCCCATACCTCTCACATGCTAAGCGAAGACTCTAGCATCTGAGCTAAATCCTCTTTATTAATAAAAGTCAAAATACATAAAATGTATATTTCAAAGTCCAAATTGATCAAATAATGTGAATTAGAGATGTCAAAATGAGTTTCAATCATTGAGTCAACCTGGCTCACCACGGATTCGAGCCGGGTTGGATTGAGAAAAATTCAGTTTTTTCAAAAGTGGGTTGAACTCAACCCGACTCACTTAACCCACGGGTTAAACAGGTTCAAGCCGGGTTTAGGGTGAGTTGACCCACTTAACCCACCACCATTCTTTTACAATTTTTTTTATTTTTTTTAATAATTGTTTACTATTCCTAATTATATAGGTTCACAATTTCATATTTTTAAATGCTAGAATGTTGCTCAATAATATTTGAATAGTTTGAATATTTCATTAATTTGATTGTCAAGTTATATATGTTGATACTTTAATCTTTAAATATAATTTTTATAGTGAATTACTCAAGCAACCATCTTATAAACAATTTTTCCTTAATTAACATGACAAAAATGTGTAATTTTTTTTATTTATATTTTGTTGAATAACATGACAGAAAATGTGTAATATTAGTCATGTTTTTTGGACAATATGGACATTTTCTTGAAAACAATTCATCATATATTGGTGGTGAGCATGATGAAGACATTGGTTCTTGATTTTACTTTAATTAACATCTCATAGGTTCCTATAGGTTCCTTAAAAAAATATTTAAATAATTGAATACTTAAAAATAAATATATAAATAATTTTTTATGTAGGTTGGTGAGCCAACCTACTTGACCTACCAACCTGTGGTGAGTTGAGCCGGGTTGCAAAATTTCTAGCTCACCATAAAGTGAACCGGATTGGATTCAATCATTTTCAACCCGACTCGTAGTGAACCAATCTGTATGAGCCGGGTTGGCTCACTTTGATATGTCTATTGTGTATGATGGAATCGTAATTTGAGCTTATGATGACTAATATAGCATATTAAAGAGCAGTGTTTATTACAGATACAATTTCTCACGTATATAGAATAATACAAATAATTGATTATCAATTTAAAAAATAACCAAATTTTTATCTAATAAAAAAATATTCAAATTTAAACACATTCCTTTCTTTTAATATTTAAGGTAACCGTAATTGAATATTCATTTCATAAATTTAATTGATAATATAGTTTTATATTTCCATTCAAACTATGTGAGGTTTTTTCTTTGAAGGAAGATTCAACGATAATGAATCATAAACAACCATTATCTATAACAATATATAAAATAAATTTTTATTTTTGTGTTCACGTTTTATGATACCAATTTTACTCTTAATTATTTTTAAAATTAATTATTTTATAAATAATTTACTTTTAACCGTTATTCTAAAAATCTTTTTGATCTTAAATCATTATTTTAAAAACTGTTTTTATACATATATTTTTCTTTTATTTTATATTTAACATCTATTTTAAAAATTAATTATATTTATTATTATCTTAATTTAAATTTTTTAAAAATTAAAAAATGCAAACGTATATACGCGACGGCGTCTGTATGTCTGTTGATACAAGTAAAGTGGAAGGCCTCACTATGGTTGTGGAGGATTAAGTGTAACAAACGGAGAAATTGAAAGAACAATAAATTCAAATAAAGGTATGAAAATTTTCAAAGATCACACATAAAATCTTATTGATTGATTTGGCCTTAATCTGGACACCGAATATATTTTGCAACCTAATTATCGGCATTAATATTAAGGAGAGAAAAAAAATGGAACAAATATATATTTATTTTCTATCCTATAGGGAAGAAAATATTCATAGTGAAAACTTATAAAAATATAACGTTTTTCAACTATATGATATAAAAGATTAAAACAGGATGGTATAAATTACATTATTCTTCGATGACAAAAAAAAAGGCATATAAAATATTTTTGGTGCTTTAAATATTCAATCATATAAATAATGATACAAAGTGTCATTTTATTTAACTCTATTATAAGATCTCCCTCAATTGAATGTACGACAGAAATATTTAAAAACTTTTTAGGATTGACTTAATTAATATTAACTTAAATAAATATAAATTAATTTATCCATACTAATTTTATTTGTCTTTAATATTTATTTTAATTAACATATATTATTTTTTTAAATTAAATGGATTTTATATGTTAATTTTACATTTAATATAATATTTATTTATCAAAAATAAATTAAAATAATTTTACATTTCTTAACTTATTTAATAAAAAATAAACTTTTATATTTTCTTAGAGTCAATTAACAGACGAAGAACCGCAATTTTGGTTAACGTTACTGTTTGAAAACTAATTTAATATTTTCTTATAATAATGTTATATTTTAGTTTAAATTAAATAATTTTAATTTCAGTTTTATAAAATAAAATCATTGTTTCATAATTTTTTAAAATTTAAAAGTTACTACTTTTAATATATGTTATATATACGATATTATTTTTGTCCAAATATGATTGACACCATTATTAACATACTGTTTGATTTGGGGTGAGATGGAAAAAAAGAATAGAGAAGCACAAAAGTAAAACTTGAAATTTTGAATTAAGAAAACTAAAATGGTAGTAGATATAATTAACGTGAAATAAAAAAATAAATAAAACTAATTATCTGGCGTTGCTATTTATCAAAATGCCCTCATCAGATTAAGAAGGAATTTAAAATCATTCAGAAAAAAAAAACAATTACGAATTAATCAATATATAATGGAAAAATAATTACAAAAACAATTAATTTTGTTTAAAATTAAATTTATCTATATCCCTTATCAAAACTATAAAAATAATGCAAATAGAGAAAAATACATATTGAAGACAAATATATAAGTGTTTATATGATTTTGTTGACACATATCATTACCAGTTATATATCTTTCTACTATACACTAAGTCTATACATTTACGTGGCTTGTAATGAAAATTGAATTTAAAAATATGAAATGACATTTATTTATGCTTTTAAGAAGTTTATAGTCAAAATCAAGTGATTATAAGATCACATGTTGATAATTATAGCATGTTCTCGTACAAATTGTATTAGTTAAATAGGAGATTCTTATTTGTAGTTCTTTATTTTATCATATATAACTGAAATTTTGGTTTTAATTTTAAGAATTTTCAAACTAGACAAAAATGGTGTATAAAATAGAAAAAATACTTATATGCAATTTAAATATAATAATCTTGTAAAATAGATAAGTTATCCACTATTTAAGTATAACCATTTATAAAATATGAGATAAAGCTTTAGATTTGAAATATATCATCTCAAAAAAAATTATCACCATTTAACTCGAACTATACTTTAAAATAAATAACATAATATTATATATATATATATATATATATATATATATATATAAAAAATAAAATATATAAATAAATATCAAATAAGAGTATTTATGATATAAGATTAAATTGAAGTCTAATTATATTTTTATAAATCTCACAAACTTTAAAAGAATAAAATGGGATCTCATTTTAAGTATATTTAATATGGATCTGATCATTGAAATGATTTATTCTTAGCATAAATATAATTATAATCAAGAAAATCAAATCTATTAATATATTATATTAATAATGTTATTTATAGAATAAGTTTGACAATAAGATTAGATTGCACAAATTAATTTTATCTTATCTTTTCTAATCAGTTTATGATTTATTTGTATAATCCATCACTATAAAAGTACTATAAAAATGTGCAATTGTAGTCCTGTTTTATTACTTTTGGAAAGAGAGATAGGAAAAGAGATACAAAGATGGCCATGTCATGTGATGTTGTGATGACACGATCAGTTTGGTCCTACAATCTCGAAGTAGAATTCGAGTTGATCCGTAGGGTGATTGGGTTCTTTCCTTTCATCTCTATAGACACAGAGTTTTCTGGTGTCATCTTTCAGTCGCATCCAACACTCCGACAACCACAAAATAACTATGCGGTGATGAAAGCCAATGTGGACTGTATTCATCTCATCCAAGTTGGATTGACCCTTTCAGACTATCATGGCAACCTTCCAACCTTTGGAACCTCCCATCGCTTCATTTGGGAATTCAACTTCTGTGAGTTCGATGTCACGTGTCATCCTCATGCTCCTCACTCTATCACCCTCCTCCAACGTCAAGGCATGGATTTTCATAAGAATCGAAACTTTGGAGTCAACATTGTGCAATTTGTTGAGCTCATGATGATCTCAGGACTCCTTTGCAATAGTCATATTCACTGGATTACTTTTCACGGTGCTTATGATTTTGCCTACATGATCAAGGTATTGAGCCATCATTTTCTGCATATGCAACCACTTTTACCTCCCAACTTGGATCACTTTTTGCAACTCGTTAAATTCTTCTTTGGACAGGAAGTATACGATGTTAAACATCTCATGAGATTTTGTCCCAACCTTCATGGTGGTTTAGACAGAGTTAGTGAGTCCCTAGGTTTGGATAATAGTGCCAGAAAAAAGTCATCACGCAGGGTCCGATAGTTTGGTCACTCTGCATGTTTTTAATGAGATTAAAAAATTCTATTTTCATACACAAAATGACTTGAAAAAACATGCAGGTGTTGTTTATGGTTTAGAGATGTTATGATAGTCATGTTTTATAATATTTGTATTTCTCTTGCTTTCGTTATTTCATGGAAGTGGAAAAATATATAAATTTGATAACAATTTAAGTATTTTTTATTTGATATTTTTAATTTAATATTTTTTAAATTCAAATATGGTTTAATTAGTGATTTCATCCCTTACTTTGTTGTTTTGATTCATTTTGGTCCTCTTATTATATTTGGATTTAATTTACGCATTCTATTTTTTAAAAATGTTTACTTTGGTCCTTTAATTGTTTAAAAAAGTTTAATTTAAAAAATATCAATTTAGTCCCTCAATTTAAAATTTTGATTCAATTTAGTTTCTCCATTTTTTAAAACGATATAATTATGCCATCTCTAATTTGAGACCAAATTAGTAATTAAATTTAATTATAACTTATATATACATGTTCAAAAATAAAATTTATACATTGAATAACTCCATCTAAATATAAAAATATTGAATATTTAAGTCGGGTGTAAAAAATAAAATAATTTAAGTATTCAAAACTTTTTTTTTCTTTTTATAATTGATATTCTTTCGTAGAAAAATTAATTTGTAAAACAATGGAACAAATGAAATGATGACTATTCACTCATTTATCGGGCCAATTGACAATAAGGTAGTATAAATAATTCATTTTCTCTCAAACCAAACCTCATAAAACTGAATTATTCTCGCAAAGGATACACAACATCCTCAATTATTTTAATTGTTTACATATACATTAAATAATGTGTATATTCAATTTTATTTTGACCCATTAATAGGATATCCCATACTTCAAAATCTCAG
>Ga0214542_1006113_pt1 | contig 22265 bp, 12 predicted proteins | sample CNSS1metaG_FD_160096 | JGI IMG/M metagenome (GOLD analysis project Ga0214542, IMG submission 160096) | Root nodule microbial communities from cowpea collected in UCLA plant growth center, Los Angeles, California, USA - CNSS1 | ecosystem: Host-associated > Plants > Roots > Nodule | place: USA...
TCACACACACTCTGCGCCGAGACACCTCACACACTCTGCGATTGCGTCTCTTCTTCTCGACTCTTCTCTGCGCTCACTTCTCCTCCACCCACGGCGTTCTGGTTCCATTTCAACTTCGTAGCGTTCTAGTTCCATTGCAGGGCTGTTTGTGTTGTGATAATTTTCTTGTTTAATAGATCATTGTTGTTGTATTCTTAATTGCAGGAGAATTTCTTTTGATAATATAAAATTGGGACATTATTCAGTCAATTAAATTTGAAATGAAAAAAATTAAAATCTGATTGGGCCACAAATTATACAAATGAGAAAAAACTGGCGGGCCGGCCCGCCAATCCGCGGGCCGGGCTCAGAAACGCAGCCCGTTTTACCATGTCGGGCCAGCCCGGCCCGTTTAATACGGGCCAAAAATGGGCCGGGCCAAAACGGGCCGGGCTGGCCCGTTTTGACACCCCTACCGGAAAGTAGTGTGGTGATTCCATTATGCTTTTCAATGTGCAATCAAGAACACACTCAAAAGCACTCTACTTCTCTCTATAACTTTTTTTTTAACCAACTTTCATATAAATAGACAAAACTTTGAGATGCCACAAGATAATAAGTGTAATTATTATATCTTAATTATCTTTTCTTTTTAATCAATAAGGCTTCTAATTATCTTTCCAATATTAACTTCAGTAAAAAAAATGTATAGATCTTGTAGAAATATTTTTTATTCTTTCAGAATAAAAAATAAAAGATTATGAAAATTAATAAATAACAATTTAAAATATAAAAATTTAATAATTTAATAATTTTTCTTAATAAAAAATTCATTTAACTATTATATATTAAAATATCATAAGAATACATTTTCACTAATAATTATAACTATTATCACTAACAATTTAACCACTAATAATATTGTTCCAATCAAAAAAATGTGTAAAATAACCTTTGACCGAGAATAAAAAGAAAAAAGTATTTTAACATTAGCTAATAACTTACTTAGGCAAAAAAAATATTCTCTCTCGACCGTGGGAGTAACACTCTTATATATAAGCAACTCAGGTACAATTTTTGTAGATATACATAATCAAATATTCTTAAATGATCTAATCAAAAGATCATTAGTAAATAACAACAATAATATCTCCTAATGTGGTTTATATTCAAAAAATGTAGATGAGATTTTTCGCCAAGATTCTCTTTTATATTCTTGAATATTCTCCTCCCAATCTTAGCTTCTTACAGTGAGGTCGGTCCTAGGGTGACATCCTCGCAAATGTTGAATAATCAACTAGTTACCCTCAATGGCGTCGGCTCTATGAAGACATCCTTCTGGATTCTTGCAATGACCTCAACTCGGTGGAGACATCTTTTTGGATTCTTACAATGACATCAGCTTTGTGGAGACATATCTTTTGATTCTTGCACTGACCTCGACTCTGTGGAGACATCTTTCTGGATTATTGCAATGACCTCGGCTCTATGGAGATGTGTTTTCTGACTTGAATTTTTGCGTGATTACTTTACCTATTGAATACTTCGGTTTATTAGAGATCTTCTCCTTCCAAAAGGGCACATAGCTCTCTAACTTTTGAGCTTTTATCACTACACAATAGGAGCGAGAAAGTTGTTATTTCAGTAACCGTCATTTTAGTTTCCCATACTTCATCATTACTTTTTACTTAACCCTAAATAGGTCACTAGTTTAGTGAGCTCTCAACATTACACAAACCTTAGCTAAATAGGTTGTCTATTTGGTGATCTATTGTTTGGTGAGCTCTTAGTATTACACAACTTCTAAAATTAATTAAGTTCAGTAGGTCGGCTATTTGACGAGCTCTCAGCATCAAAAAAATACAATCCAGTAATTTATGTAGGTCGGCTAAAAACAGAGTTTTCAGTATAAGAGTATATTTAAAATCAAATGTACTAAGAAGGTTGGCTAAAAGACAAGCTTTGAGTATCTGATTCTATGTAAAATTAGTTGTCCTGAAGAGGTCAGCGAAAAGATGAGCTCTGAGTATCAGATTGTTTAACTCAATCATACTGAGCAAGTCGGCAAAAAAAACGAGCTCTCAGTATCTGATTTTATGTAAAATCAATTGTCCTGAAGAGGTTAATGAAAAGATGAGCTCTCAGTATTAGATTGTTTAACTCAATCATATTGAACAGGTCGGCAAAAAGATGAGCTCTCAATATCAGATTGTTTAACTCAATCATACTGAGCAGGTCGGCAAAAAGATGAGCTCTCAGTATCAGATTGTTTAACACAATTGTACCGAGCAGGTCAGCAAAAAGAGGAGCTCTTTATTCCTGCCAATTAACCATAACATTTAAACAATAAAACACTCGGTTATAAACTGAGCTCTCAGTTCCTGCCAATTGACCATAACACTTAAACAATAAAACACTTGGTTATGAACCGAGCTCTGAGTTCCTACAAATTAACCATAATACTTAAACAATAAAACACTCGGATATGAATCAAGCTCTCAATTCCTGCAAATTAACCATAATACTTAATCAATAAAACACTTGGTTATAAACCGAGCTCTCAGTTCCTCCAAATTAACCATAGTAAACATACTTATTAATTATCTGTTAATTGATTCCATAGTACCTACCACAACACAATTTGATTCCTTATAACTCAAGTTTACCCTTCAACCATTTTAAATCATATGATTCATCCACCCCTCAAAAGTTACACCATGATTTAGTCAACTTATAACAGAACCACTTTTTCCCAATCCTTGGATCCCATTCAGCCCATCAACAATCTTAGAGTTGACCAATTATTTATACCTTCTTTCATCAATCCATTGTTGTGCCTAATTTTACATACTCCAACTCATAAACCCTTCCATGACTCTCTTAAATTATATACTTGCCTCTCATTTTTATACAATTATTTCCAGCCGCCCAATTATCTTCCTCAAATTCTCACCACCAACCATACTCCATGACACCCATTTTAGTCAAAATTCAAAATTAATAATTCAGCCCAATTAGTCAATCTGTACTTGTTCACCTTTAGAACAGATTTTCTCATTCAGTCACACTCTACTCCTAACATAGCTTACCTTACAACCTCTTCCCTTGACTTACTTACAACAAATTCCAGTATATCAACTCTTTCAGATTTATTAATCAGCTTTCCTATTCCAACTCACCCCAACCAATATTTATCACGACCATCCAGTGTTGGGCAACAACTGCCCCTATAATAGTTGTCGCCTAGCGGCAAGCAAGGTGCCGCCAGGCGGTACATCAGTACCTGGCAAAAATCCAGGTTTTCCACACCTGCCCAGAAATCCTTACTTCCTGGGTTTGACACACGATCCAATTACACCATTCATGGTGGCAGGTGGGATGCCTGGTAAGCCCAAGAGGATCCGGGGGTGTTACAAAAAAAGTGCATTTTTTTGTAACACCCTTGGCGCACCAATCCCTGGTCCCAGAGCATGTCAGGTTACTACAGCCCGATGCACCCCAACCCCTCACCCTTCTCCGTCCATTCATACTGGGTGGGTTGTTGCCAGTGGGGATCGAACCCCCAACCTGACCTTTAACACCTCTGGCTCACCAGCAGATGCTACCAGTATGAATGGACGGAGAAGGGTGAGGGGTTGGGGTGCATCGGGCTGTAGTAACCTGACATGCTCTGGGATCAGGGATTGGTGCGCCAAGGGTGTTACAATTCACACCCCAATTCACACAAAATTTATCAAGACCTCACAATTTAATATTTTCCCTTTCTCGTCGCGTAATTATTGATATAATGGACATTAGTCTATTACTTCTCCCCTTTCAAGAACCCAAATACATATACCCATGATTTCACATGCCTAAGTCTTGTCTAAGTATCACCACATACATGATTATCATAAATTACAGGATCGTAAATCACCAAAATTATGTAGGCAACCCAATTCCAGAAGTCACACTGACTCCCGCACGAGCAGCATCAAAACAACCAAGAAAACCGCGAACATTATCGCGCCGCCTGGAGGATATTCATCCCTGTGAGGCAGTTCATGTCAAAATACAAAAAAAACAAGGCACATATTGATGTGCCGCCTGGCGGCTCAGGCCTTACCGCTAGGCGGTTTCTAGGCAGAAACCCAGAAATCGCGAAAACAACACATTTAGGAAGGGTATTCATGCGATATAGTTCATTCAATATACAGTACATCGTATAAGATTCAAAACATGCAAAAGTAGCTCCCCTTACCTAAAACTCTTCTGCCCAGTGGTTCACACGAAAATTTCAGGCCTCACTCTCTCCAATTTCTCTCTCTCTCAAGCTTAATGCCCTTTTAATTACCCCTTTAACCCATTATAATGAAATTTAGTTATAATTTAGCTTAATGGTTATTCAATAGTCATTAACAGAATGTTTTCCAGTCCCCCAAGCTGCCTCTCTTGGCTGTTAGGGTTCCTAACCCTTTCATATCCATACCAAACGAAAATTTGGCAAAAAGAGAGTTAATTTGTTCTTAGCAAGGTTTGAACCCACAACCATTCAATCACAAAGCAAGTGCACAACCAATTCAACCAATCATGTTTCATGATAACTTATAATTTTAGAATTACATTATCATGACTCACACTCAAATATATCATTAAAATAATGCACAAGTTAAATTAACATACCATTGGCATACATAGGACTTGAACCCAAGTCCTCTCAAACAATAAAGTACTATCAACCATTTGAGCTAGTACTTTTTCACGTCATAACACACCACATTAAATTCCTTAAAGGCTCTTATTACCCGTATTTATTAAATAATTATTTAATTGATTATTTAAATTTCTCGAGTCTTACAAGCATCACACAACACAATAAGTATACGGAAGGCATTCATCATATTAAAAAACAAAACAAAAGTTGTACAAGTTATTACAGACTTAGGATGAAAAACAAATCGAACATTCAAATCATTAAATCTTAAGAAACTGTCTAATTCACGTCCACATCCACGACCGCGATCTCATCAGGGTTAGCATCCACTTCAGTTGCCACCTTTTGAGCTTCCTCCTCCAGGATTGATTCCATTTCGTTCACAAGTTGCCCATCCACCACATCTTTATTCACGTCAAACTTGGCGTCAAACGCATCAACATCTTTGTGGAAGAAGGCCGCTTGCCACAAACCCTTTTGAAAACCGTTGATGTGCTTTTGAATAATATGGCCCTTCAGGTCCTCAAGTTCGCTTTCAACCCGTCATGTTCCTCTTTCAGCTCGTCATAGTTAGTCTCCAGGTCAATGATATTTTCATTACGTTTTCTCTCATAATCCAAACATTTGACCCTCCATGACCCTAGCCGCTTCCTCTCCTCCAACCATTCCTCCTTTTCCTTTTTCCATGTCGCCTTCTCCTCTGTGTGCTTGTCAGCTTGGATCTTCAACTCTTCTCGGAGTTCCTCCACATTTGACCAGCCACCTTCCTTCATTTCTCTTTGCAATAAACTGCCCAATCTATGCCCCAAGATTAATGCCTTGTTGTTAAACTCCAGCACATCTTTGACCATGGCATTGGGCTCTATGTTGTCAATGGAGTTAACCAAAGACTCCGCCAAGTTAATTTCAATGTCACATTGGACGGTAGTCTCTGGCAACTCGATCAGACTAGGTTCAGGCTTCTTCACCTTAGAAGAGGATCCCGACCCCAACAATGTAGCCCTTACTCGATTAACATCTTTCCTACCACCCTGCTTAGCAGGCACCTCCACTTTCCTCGTCGTACCTCCGTGGACATGCACCTTTACCAGCAGATCTTGCAAGTTAGGAACTTTAGTGTTCCCAGCGCTTTTGGCTTTTGCAGCCTTTTCCTTGCACAAAGCCTGAAATAAATTCAAGTTCTTCTTCCCAAGTTGAGCCATATGACCTAGAGTGGCGATAAACATCGGTTAGTTTCCTCAAAAACAACATAGCGGTTAAAACACAAAAAGATACCTTCTAAATCAACAATGGGATCCATGGATAAATAAACTTAAGCCCTTATCGTTAAACTTCATCAAAGTTTCCACCACCTCTCTATCAACTACTGACAACTCCTTTCTTTTCATATCCTTATAACACCAAGGGTTGTCGGTCCAGTTGAATGGAAACTTCATACTCCCATCATCGTTATGAAAGTAGGAACGCCTTGGCTCCTTGACTAACACTTTAAAGAAACCATCTTTAAAATGTTTAAAGGATTGAGAAAAAGCCTCCAATCTACTTATCCCTGGCTGACTTATCAATGACAGCAAGGTAGTTGGACTTTCGGGCCGAGTATCGTAAAAGTATAGGAAGCATTGAGGTGACAGCTGGAGATACAAGGACCGGCACAACACCCAGAATGCTTGCAAATAAGCCCAGTTGTTGGGATGCAGCTGGGTAGGGACGACGTTAACTAAGCGCAATACCCCCATGGTTAAGTCGTCAAAGGGCATCCTCATGTGCAACTTAGAGAAATGGCACATATACATATGAAAGAACCCCTCTAATGTCCCGCCTTACCTTGTCCAGAGGCACTATGTCCCGCCTGATGTTCCTCTCAAAAACAGGTATACAATTTAACCAAGAATTTAGTAGGCGAGACCATCTGAACAAAGAATACTAAGTTCGCACGTCCTTCGCCACCTATCCATATCCGGCTCTTGCCGGCAAGCTGCTTTCCGCCAACTCCTACGGCGGATCCTCCCTGGTTTCAACGGTTACCTCCATGGGGATTCTTCCCTCGCTGGCCAGTTGGCCACTACCCTCGCCCCCTGACCGTCCACTACCCTCTCCCCCTGATTGTCCACTCCCACTACCCAAGCTAGACGATGACACACTATCGCTATCGCTTGACATACCTTTTCAAGTTTTAGATGCAGCAGAAACAATGAATGTATCAGACAGATTTCACATGCACGCGAGTTACTTTTCTCAAACTTTAGCAAATGAAGCAAGATGAGCAAATGTTTTTATCCACCTCTATTTATAACCAACATTTGAACAATCATAAAGTTTTCCTGCCCAAACAAGGAGAAGATGAAACATCACAACAAATGCGAAGCGTCATAACTTAAGAATGGTTGCGCAAATCCCTCTAATAGAACCCTTGACCATTTACACCCCTTCACCTACCTCCATCACTTCTGACATAGTCTAAGTGACGTTACCCACTTCTCAAGACTAGGGGACTACCATACCATACCAAGGAAGAAGTAAGTTTTTCTTGCCGAAAACTGTCAGAACAAACATGCAGGTTTCCACATAACTCACATCACCAAATATCAAGACTAGTATGTTGAACACATATCACTAGCACTGATACGGTTGACCACTTGCTCCAAATTGATAACATACAAACCTTCGACATGATATATCTCGCCAAAGGTTGGGGGACTGATGTGCTATATCTAGGCAAATTTAGATAACCATGCGGTCTAAACCGTCTATATATAGTCCTATGATAAAAACAGTAGACAGATAGTCAACCACGAGATTACATGCATAACGGCCTAGGCCACCAACTATAAAGATACTATGCAATAAAGATTTGTTAACTCCAAACTTAGGCCCCCCACAAAAGCTTGGAACTTGTGCTCAGCCCAAGCCCATCGAGAACCTCTTTATTGGCCCAAAATGGCTAAAAGGGGGGCCCAACCCACAATAGGGGGCAAACCTAATTAATGACTCTATAAATACATGTGGACCCCAACAATTAAAGATACGCTTTCCATTAATTCACTAATATGAGATTTGACTTTTGAGAGCCCTCGCTGACTTGATCGTCGGAGCCTTTTCCGCAAGTAACCCCCGAGGGTCCAAACTGCCATTAGAAGACGACGTATACGAGTCAAGGAGAAACCGGTTCAAGAGGTCTATGATTGAGGTAAGACATGATTTGTGTTCCCTAACATCCCTTATTTGTTTCTACAAGAACAATAATAATAATAATAATAATAATAATAATAATAATAATAATAATAGCTCAAGTTATTTTTTCCATATTAATAACAATGACATAAAAAATTAATATATTATATATTACTATTACAAATAATATTATACTAATATTTTTACTAGTAGTAGTAATATTAATAAATTTAATAATAATAACAATCGTATATAATAATAATATTAATATATTATATATTAATATTGTGAATAATACTAATGATAATAATAATAATTTTACTACTACTAATAATGTTAATAATTTTAATCATAATAAAATATAATAATAATAATAATAATAATAATAATAATAATAATTTCTCTACTAATATAAGTATTAATTTTCGTATATTAAAATTAATAATAATAATAATAATAATAATAATAAATATAAATAACAATCATAATAATAGTAATAATATATAATAGATTACTAAAAAATGTTGTAATTTAAAATATAATAGGATAGTTTGATAACTGTCATAACATTTAAAGTGTTATTATATAATAAATTATTAAAGAATTGTCGTAATTTAATAAATTATTATTATTTTTCCTTTATTTAAACTTATTTCCTCCTAATTTTCATTCTCTCTCTCTTTTATAAACACTCATTGTCTACTACACATTCACTCTCATTTCAAACCGTTGTTTACTCTCTTTTAAACACAAGCCGCTTGTTCACTCTCTTTCAAAACCCTTTTATTCCTTACCCTCTTACCCGCTCTCATTTCAAACACTTCCTCCATGATTTTGCCTTAAGAGTCCCAAAATGTTTTCTATGTGATTCGACTCTCAATTGGAATCAAGAATTCCAAGCTTTTCTTCGTCTTCTTCTCTTTTGTTTTCTCTTCTTTCGTTCTTTTTATTTCTTCTCTTCTCGCTTCTTCTTCTTCTAGTTAGATTCTATTCTATTGTAAGTTTCTCTTTTTTTTTTTTTTTAATTTCTCAACTCATGGCACCACAACAACACTTCTTTCTTCTCTTTCTCTTTTCACTTCTTTCTTTCTTTCATTTCTTCTCTTTCTGTTTTCGCTTCTTCTTGTTCTTCTTCCGAGGGCTAGGACTCTCTTTGAGCATAATTTGCAATGATCACAATACATTAGGTTTCTCTTCTTTTTTTCGTTAGTTGAATTGAAGAAACATTTAAGTTTATTTGGAGTTTCAAACGTGTTTTAAAACATTTTAAATGGATCACTAACATTAGCTATTAAGATTTTTTTACCAAAGGAATTGGTGTCTAATTAATCATAAATTATAATAATTTTCCAAAAATAAAAAATTAAATTAATCTTTTTTTTTGAAAAAGACAAAAAAACTATGAATTGACAATAACTTGGATTTTCCACTTCTATGCTTTACTTTTAAAATATCATGATGGCCACTGATTTTAAAATTTTAAAATACATTTAAAAGATTTTTAAAGTAACATAGTATATTTTTAATGCTCAGTAAAAAGATCCATTAGAGAATCTGGACTCGAATTTACACATGACACTAATGACAATAACACTATTTGTAAGGTACTAACAAAAACGACTTAATTAAATTAAAGTTAAATTACTCTTTTGACCCTTATATTTGTCAAGAAATGTCAGTTTGGTCCTAAAGTTTTTTTTTGTCTCAATTTGGTCCTCATTTCTTAAAAATGATTAAATTTAGTCCTTATCGTTAGTTTGACCAGATGATGCTAAAGTCAATGTCATGTGTCAATTTCTAGTTTTTTTTTTTAATTTTTTAATTTTTTAATTTGTTTATTTTCTACATGTGTCACTTCACAGTTGTGCCACATGTCAAAATAATTCAATTTGATCCTTATATTTGTTTTTTGTTTTAATTTAGTCCTAATTTTTGTAAAAATGAAGCAATATTGTCCATCTTTAAATTGACACTCAATTTACTTTTTTATAAATCTTATGGTGATATTCTTACTAAAATTAACGTTTTTATTAAATATTTCTAGAAATATTTTAAATTAACTTTAAATTCTATACAAAACATTAAACTTTGGTTTTATTTTGAACTTGAAATTTAGTTCCTAAACTTATGTGTGACAAGTTATTTGATTTTTAATCTTCACTAAGTTTGTATAATATGATACACTTAATGCCTTTATATATGATGACAAAATTGTTAATGGTTGAAATTAAGTTTGGGGTTTAACTTTGCTTAATAATAAAACTAAAAAAAAAAAAAACTTGTTTAAAAATATTTCTACAAATATTTAATAAAAATGTCAATTTTAGTAAGAATATCATCATAAAATTTATACAAAAACTAAATTGAGTGTCAATTTAAGGAGGGACAATATTGCTTCATTTTTACAAAAATTGAGACTAAATTGAAACTAAAAACAAATATAGGGACCAAATTGAATCATTTTGACACATGGCACAGTTGTGAAGTGACACGTGTAAAAAATAAATAAAAAAATTGAAAAAAATTGAAAAAATTGAAAACAAAAACAGAAATTAATACATGGCATTGACTTTAAAACTGTTTGGTCAAAATTAACAGCAGTAGCCAAATTGAATCATTTTTACAAAAACAAGAACTAAATTGAGATAATGAATTGGAGGACCAATTTGACACTAGTTGACAAATACAAGGACTAAAAGAGTAATTTAACCTTAAAATAAAAAGTTAAGTAGGGACCAAAATTTCCAACTAAATTTAGAACCAACTAATTAAACAAGTAATCAAAGTATTAAAAAGAGAATGAAAAGAATTTTTAATATAAAAATATATTTGTATATATCATTTTTAAAATATACATGTAATATTGAAAAGATAATATTTATCGAAAAGTTTTCCATAGATTTATATCACATATACTTATATATTATATATCGATTGTTATCCACAAATACATTTGAAATTTTTTTGGAATCCGATTGCTACTCCTTATTGGTTTGCAAAGGGAAACGACACAAGGGACAAACGTGACTAGTTCGCAGCCAGGTGAGAATACAAGTGTGATGGAACGCATGATTGCATGGCATTTTGTGACACTCATCATTGACATTCATCTCTTCCAAGCAGATTGAGCAACACTCATTCTCTGTCACAACTCTACATTTCTGCAACGACGTCTGAACGGCTTCATCAGATGCTGGAATCATCCCCAAATACTGAATCGGCGCTGCTTCCGCTGCTGGATCAATGCCGAATTCCAACAGAAACTCTTCGACTAAAGAATGACGATCATCACTCAACATCATCAAGGCAGGAAAATAGTGTGGTGATTCCATTATGCTTTTCAATGTGCAATCAAGAACACACTCAAAAGCATTCTACTTCTCTCTGTAACTTTTTCTCAACCAAGTTTCATATAAAAAGACAAAACTTTGAGATGCCACAAGATAAATAGTCTAATTATTATCTCTTAATTATCTTTTCTTTTTAATCAATAAGGCTTCTGATTATCTTTCCAATATTACCTTCAGTAAAAAAATGTACAGATCTTATAGAAATATTTTTATATATTAAAAATATCATAAAAGATAATCCAACCTTTTTCTGATTTCATGGATTTTTTAATCCAGTTTTTCTAATTTATTAAAAAATATAAAATATATTTTCTTCCAAAACCGACCATAATAGAAACATAATTCATTATTAATAATATGTATCTCTTTTTCCTTTATTGAATAATGATTAGGTAAAAAATTAATTATAATTAAATATCTTGTGTGTTTCTGATAAAAAAAAATAGAAAGAAAGCATGTATTCGACAAAGTGATTTAATATTTGGTGATAATTTAGATTCAATTTTAATTATTTTAAAAAAGATTTCGAAGGTTTGATTATTTTCGATTATGGGAAAGAAAATATATCTGTATTATTATAAAATAATATTTAAATTTTTGTGTTCAATATTTTTTAAGTTTACCTTTATCAATAAATGGTTATGTACCAATTTTATTTTTAAATAAATGTTTCTTTTAAATTTAGCTATTGTTTTTTAAATTTAGCTTCTTCATTTTTTAAATTGAACATTTTATTAAAATAAAATATTACTTATAAAATAAAGAAAAAATAAACTATCTATAACAAAATTATTGAATATATTTATATTTATTTTAATAATTATAATTTTATTATTTTTTGTCAACATTAAAAAAAAGTCAACCTACATATGACATACTCGTATCCATGTACAAGAAATAGTAGATATATTTTTCAATGTCTGAATGGTCTATATTATTTATACCGTGTACATATTATATATTTTTTCTATTTTTCCTTAATAATATAATTTTGAACCGATTTGTTTAGGGTAATATCTAATAAAACGCTTTATAACGAAAATTTTCATTAACTCTGAAGTTTTTTTTATTCTTTAACTTATCAACAATAATTAGGATACTACACCTCATTATAATATATTCATGTATTTCAAATTTAAAAGATTTAATGAATAATTATAAAATAGTTTAAGATGTTTTGATTAAATTTCTTAATTAACCTTGTGAGACCCCTTTTCTTTTTTCTCTTTCGTCTAAAACATACAAAAAACCGTCTCACTACAAGTCACTTTCACTTTCCAATCCTTCTCTCTTACTTCCTGAATTCATCAAAAAGTTTAAGTCTCACTACAAGTCACTCTCACTTTCCAATCCTTCTCTCTTACTTCCTCAATTCATCAAAAAGTTTGAGCTCCTGTCCATCATCTGAAACCACCCATTTCTTTTTCTTGTTGCAACAGGCAGGCTTGAAGCCAGTGCAGAATCATCCCTTCAAGTTGAGCATCCTCCTCCTTCGCGTAAGTCAATTTCACTTTCCAATTTCCCTTAATTCACACTTTATGGAATTTCATTCCTTTTTGAGTTGAATTTAGGGTCTCATTCTTTCATTGTGGTTCTGTATTCCACGGTTGAGACCCTTTCTGTAAAGGGTTTTCTCCTTTGCAAGCTAGTGTTTGTCTAAAGGTAAGGGAAGCTAAATTGTTCTCGTTAAATTCGCATAAGAACTATTTCCTTATGGTTGTGATTTTATGATTTATGTGTTGTATGGATGCTTAAATCGGATGTTGATGCTTGTGGGTGGGGTTTATTCATGATTTTATGGGTTTGCATATGAGAACAAGATGAAAATTTGGTGCTTTTGCTTGAGCGAGCAGTTATCGCCTGGGCGAAAATATCATAATCTCATCCTCGCCCTTTGTTCATGTTGTCGCCTAGGCGAGAATTTGTCGCTTGAGTGAGAAAGTATCGCTTGACCGAGAGGATCTAGCCTGAGCGAGAGGATCTAGCCTAAGCGAGAACTCGCAGAGCTTTCAATTTCTCTTTGTTTTGGTTTCGCTCGAGCGAGAAGGGCCCGCTTAAGCGAGAGAACATATTTGTCTGGACGAGATCTTGTAGCTTGAGCGAAAACCACTATAGTAGAGTGTTTAATTTTCCGTTTGTGATGGATGAATGAATACCTTCAATGTTAAAGCATGAATTGGGAGAATGTTTATGCATGAAATGGTGTTTGACAACATACGTAGTGTAAATGTGTGAATTGGAATATGAGAGATGTGGTTGATCTAGAATTTTCAAGGGAAAATTCTGAAAAGTATGTTTTAGTGTATGTAAGGGCATGAGGAATTACTATTGGAGGTATCCTGAAACTCCAATAATCATTCACGCTCAGATAGAGCATAATGAATTATATCATGAGGAGTAGCAGGAGGTCCTAGTCCCTGGACTTGATCAGGTCTTAGGCGAGAAGGGGACTTACCTTGTGAGTGGTTGGGTGATAACCCCTTGAGGCCACTTTGAAGAGTCTGGGAACCACACATAGGTGCTAGCCACCAAGAGGTCCAATGCCACTTATATAGATCCGGATAATTGAGTCTAGAGTCAATCATTTGTTTGATCTTGATTTGATTTAGTGATGTTGCTGACTAATGAAATTAACATTATGTTATGAATAAATTATATGACTCTTTTAATGAAATTTTAGCTTACCCTTTTTGTTGGTTGTGTGCTTGTGTCTGATTATTTCTTTTACAATGACCACCAAATGGTGTGAGTAAAGAAATATGCAGGTGAAGATACTCCCCTTTGAATAGGAGTTGAGATGCAGAGTAGGATCTACTAATATGGTTATCTATGTATATGTTTTGTTTTAGAGTGGAACTCCCCCTTAACTCTATTCTCTAGCATCGGTTGTAAATATAGCCAATACTCCCCCTTAACTCTATTCTCTAGCATCGGTTGTAAATATAGTCAATATTTCTATAGTTATTCAAATGTCTGTATTAATACCCTATATCAATCTCTTTCATCTATTTGCTTGGTATTATATTTTATTTAATAATTTAATACTACTAAATAGGATGTTACACTTTCGAAATAGTTACAACAGTATTTTTTATGTCAACTTTTAAAAATAATATATCTTATTTAACATATTATCATTGTCATTTGATTTATCAATTTTTATACAAATACTTTTATTATTTGTAAAAGTAATATTACTTAAATCATCTTATTAATAAAGAAATTTTAAACAATCATTTTTACAAAATATTTTCATTCATGGGATGTATTTATATATTTAAAATATAAACAATTCATTTAAATATCTACGCATTTAAAATGTTCTTAGTAGTTTCTTTTGTGAAGAAAAATTAAGATGGAAAAAATAATTGCCTTCTTATTTATACATTTATTTTTCTTATTTTATCCTTAATAATGAAATTTTTATCTGATTTGTTAAATTAAAGACAATATTATATATCCATAACTATATATTAAGATACTCCACTGTATCTATATTTTTATTCTCAACTTTACCTTTTTAATAAATGATCTTTTCTTTTAAATTAAAACAATTATTTTACCATTTATACTTTTTAAATAATTGTTTTGTTAAATTTAACTGTTACAATCATTTATTTTTTCTTTTAAATTACTCATTTTCAAGATAAAATAAGTATATTTAATTAATAAAAAATTATCTACAAAATAAATAAAAAAGTATTCAAAATAAAATTTTAAAAATTATTAATATATGTTTTTAAAATTAAAACAAAAATGAACACATGCCACGTACATGTAAGATACACTTTTTTAGTGTAAACATCTAGTTTTTCTATTTTATTCTTAGTAATATATTTCTTAGCTGATTTGTTAATGACAATATTTATTCTTTAAATGGTTCACAATCTCAATTTTATTCTCTTATTTATTTATTTATTTATTCATGGATTTTGTTTCCTTCATATTTCTCAGTTTCAATCCTCACTTACATGCACATCTCACATTTCTCATTGCAAATATTTAAAGAAAATTATTATTTAAAGAATAAAACAAGTAAGTTAATCTATGATGCATGGATATGATACGTGTATCGGATACGACACGTATTTGATACGTCGATACGTTTATTTTAAAAATAAAAGGATACAATATGCGATAAATACACGATATATGAATATTGAAAAGTGTACAATAATTCTTAAAAACATAATAAATATATGATTGTTATTGTGTGAATCCAAATTAAAACTATGTGTAGTAAAGTTGCCAACATAAAAAATATAAATTATTGACATCATAAAAGTATCACTTACAAGAAAACTCTTAAATAATGATCAATTCTAATAACCAAAAATATGTTAGAGACCAATTATTTTGGTAGGCAAAACTTTGTTAGCTAATGTTAGTGAATAATTTATAAACCAATTACTTTGGTAGTCAAAACCTTGGTAGCTAATGTTAAGTGACCAATTTAGAAATTAATTTATAATAAAAACTATTTTAATTACCAACTTAGCCAATTATAGTTTTTTGGAACTATTTTAGTTGAAATAATTTTTAGTTTTTAAATCGGCACCTAAATTAGTCACTATATAATGACTAATTATTTTTTGTTACTAAAATTAGTCATTATTCAAATATTTTCTTGAAGTATACTACGACTTTATAAATTAGATATTTCACTGCTAAGTACTGATAAAATATCCTAAAATATCGAACACGAATACATGATTCAAGTTGAAGTATCGGTACATTAGAGAAGTTAATTATTTTAATTTAAAAGCAGTTACTTATTAAAAACAAAAAAATAGTACACAATTTCCCTCATATAATGATTACTTATTTCGAGGTAAATATTTTGTTATAAAGAGTTATTTTTTTAAGGAAAAACAGTTAAGAATATATCTTTATCTATATCATACACAACTTAATTGTACTATAAAGATAAAATGAAGCTATTTATAAAATTAGGATTTAATACATTAATCGAATAATATAGTACCAAATATATATATATATATATATATATATATATATATATATATATATATATATATATGCTATAATTACAAGAACTTTTTTACTATAATGAATTATAATAATTTATTTCATGAATAAATCATATATATTTTTACGGAATAAAATATCAATATAGTATTGTCATATATATATATATGAATGAATTGGATTTTTCTATCTCTCATCCTCCTCTGAAGAATAGATTCTTTCTGAAAAGTTTGCAGAGAAGTCTTCTTTGGTTTGTTTTCTTTAACCTATTCAGAGAAAATGCAGTCACAACATTACTACTTCAATGTGGTTAGGTTGAATAACCAACACACCACGGTAGCGCCCGACGACACTTTCAATTTCGACATCAAAGTTTTATATCATACAGTGCATAGAATTCCCCATGGATTACGGAATCAATTTTCTCCATTATCAATATCTTGTCTTGAATTCTTCGAAGAAGGTCAAAATTTCTTGTGGTCACTGTTGTCGGGCTTAAGTTTCTCCATTGAATCGGTTGCTGAAATATCAGAAAAGGATTGTTTCTACCGTTCAAGAATTGTTTGAAGATAGAAGCATTGCTTCTTCAATACCTTCGGAATCTCAGCACCGAATCATCCCTTTATGTGTGAAAATTATAATAGTGGATCCTGCTGGAATCGAGGAAGTTTTGGAAGAATCGAGGCCGTTTCTTAGAACGAATCAGTCAGATGAAACCATACTAAAGACATTCTTGAAGAAACGCACGGTTACGGATGGGACTGAAGAATGTTGTATATGCTTAGAAGAGTTGAATATGAACTCCGAGAGTTGCACAATGCCATGCCAACATGCGTTTCATGAACAATGTATTCTCAAATGGCTCAAAACTAATCGTGTGTGTCCCTTGTGTCGTATCCCCTTGAAAATTACTACCACTGTTACAATTATATGATACAAATTCTTTTTGTAATTATGACAAATATCATATTCTTTTTGTAATATTATGTATTTCTTTTTCCTTTATTGAATAATGATTAGATAAAAAATTAATTATCATTAAATATCATCTGCGATTTTGAAAAAACAAAAGGGGTCGATACTCTCGTTAATGGCCGTTCTAGGTTGATTTGTGATCTCTTTCAAGTTTTAAAAGGGATTGATACTCGAGTGAGGTCTTCTGCACTGTTTCACAAGGAAGCTAGTTTTGTCTTTCGAAACCAATATATGTTATAATTATAAGTTTGATGATTGAGATCTCGTGAAATTTGATATATATTAATGTTAATTTGAGATATGTTGTTTGAAAGCTATGAGGATTAGGTTTTTACCTACTAATTGAGAATAATTAACTATTGTGTTATGTGTGCATCTGAGTTCAATTGAAGTGGATATCATGATAGAATTGATGTGTGATACTTAAACTGTCTCCGCAAAGGTTCTGGTGTTGTTTGGACCAACTTGAGTATGTATAATTATGCAGAAATCAGATTCTGTGAAATTTTGTAGACTCACTAGGCGAATGGACTAATCTACAGAATTATACAAAATATTGATCTGTAGAATTATAAAGATTCGTAGACTTGTTGGGCAAATTTCCAAGTCATGGACTTCCATACTTGGGAAGTCGCTGGGGGAGTAAATGATTTATGTGAAGTATTTTCCACTGCAGTCCAATGACAAATTCGTTGGACGAGTCATTTGGTCACTGGTCGAGAAGGGGAATTTTCATCTTTCGCCTAGCGAGAAAATGTGTTTGTTGGCCAAGTAGGTTAGAATTTGAACTATTCTTTATTTAGTCAATTGAGTATCATTTTAGTTGTTGTGGATGTTTATTTTGATTATTGGTTGGTGACTGAGTATATGAGAATACTAATTTAAGGAGAATTAGTGGTGGTACCTATAGTGTAAACATTGATGTGGTAGTTCAGTTGAAAAGTTATCCTAACGCTCTAATGACCATCAATTTCTCAAATAGAGAAGATGTGACATGTGGTGAGAGGAGTAGGAGGTCCTAGCCTAGGAATTTTACCTTGATCAAAAGTATTAACGGACTTACCTTGTGTGCAGTAATGTCTACAACTCTGCAAAGCAATGAATGTCACTACAAGTGCACAAACATACCAAGACTCGACATCAATGCTTGTATCCGGATTATTTGAGTCACATGTTTTTATAGTTGTTTGTAATTAATTACATGTTTGTGTGGATTGAAATGCTTATATTGTGAAATGATGAAATCCTTTAAAACTTCACTAGCTTACACCCTTTTATCGTATTTCTTTCCTTTTTGCCATAATCACCTAAATAGTGTTAGCAATCGAAGATTTGATGGTTGGACCAAGACACGGTAGGTGATTCTACTACATAGACTTATGTTCCTCTTTGAGTTTATTAGTATTCCCTTTTGATAAACCTAGTATTCCCTTTTGATAAACATTATGGTAATTCTAGATAACTTTGTATAACTTTTATATTCAATTTATCTTATCCTTTGGGATAATTGTAATATGACTTTAACATCATTTATATTATATTCTATATTTTATTTAATAGTTTATGACAGTTACAAATGTTACCATATTCTTTTAAATTTAATTATTATTTTTTAAATTTAGCTTCTTTTTTAAATTGAACTTTTTTTTTTACTAAAACGTTGCTTATAAAATAAAACAAAATAAAAATATCTATAACAACACTATAGAAATATTTATATTTATTTATAATTTTCTTATCATTAAAAAACTCAACTTATGTATATGGTTTATATTATCTATACCGTGTACAAATTTACTTTGTATATTTTACCCGTAATAATATAACTCTTAAGTGAGTTGTTAAGGACAATATCTAATAAAACATAAGCTTTTTATTTGAAAATGTTACAAATTATTTTTTATTCGTAATTAAAAATTAAATTTTCGTAGAGATCAAGATAAGAAATGAGTATTTAACAACTATAAAGATAACGCAAAATCTCCATAACTCTGAACTATAAAATATTTTAGTACATTCTGATTAAATTTCTTTGTTAACCCTTTTAGAGTATTTATAACACTATTTTTTATGTGAGCTTATAAAAATAATATATCTTATTTAACATATTTTCATTTTGCATTTGATTTGGTTGGTCAATTTTTATACAAATACTTTTATTATTTGTAAAAGTAATATTATTTAATCGTCTTATCAAGAAAGAAATTTTAAGCAGTCATTTCTAAATAAAATCAGTTTTACAAAATATTTCATTCATGCTACGTATTTATAAATTTATATAATTCATTTAAATATTCATTCATTTTAAACGTTCCTGGTAGTTTTTTTAAAAAAGAAATTAAAATTGGTTGGGGATTGAAGTGTGAGTTTAAGTCTCACATTGTGTAAAATGATAAAGTTGAGTATTGAGTATATAAGAATGACAACCCTTAAATTTATTATCTTAAAATTTTGGATTAAGAATAATGTTAATCTCTTAATTGTGTGTAAGTTGTATTCATGTCTCACACGTCTTTGATATATATATTTATTATTTTCTATTTTACTCTTAATAATATATTTTGCTATTTTATGTTGGCAAGTTTGGGTCACATATATATGATACATAATGTTCCTGCAGAGAACAAACAAGATAAGTTAGGCACAAGCGTCACCTCACCCATGTAGTCCGCTATCTCCTCAGTTGGCTTCTTCCCTGTTGATACATGTCAGCTTGGACCCAGGAGGGGTTACCTGCAGAAGGGACTCCGAAGCTTAAGTAAGTAAAAGCTCTCAAAAGGTCAAATCAGTGATTAATGGAGTAATGAATGCGTACCTTTAATTATTGGGGTCCACATGTATTTATAGAGCATTAATCATGTTTGGTTATGTCATGGGTCGGGCCCTGGCTTGGGCTTTAGTTTGGGTTGTAAGTGGGCCTGGGCCCTAACCCAGGCCCTTAGGAGGACCCATTGAACAGTAGGGGGCTTGGATTATATTAAGTATATTGGAGTAGCCGGCCTAGGCCGACTACTTTCCTTGGCGGTTTACATTGGTCATGTGTCGTCTTGTGCAGGTTGTTCCTCTAGACGTTTAGGTTATCGGTTTAGGCTAGTAAGGCTCAGGCCAACTCAGCCTAGGTTGACTACTTGACTGCTTTGGCATATATGTATCGTTTTATTACTATTTGGTCGAGTTGGCTAGGTGTGGTACACCAGTCCCCCAGCCTTGGCCGATATAGGTGTCGGTCAAGGGTGATATGTGTAGGTATGTTAACGGGATCGGCTAGGTGTGGTACACATAATTAAATGTGTTAGAACCATTATTTATTTAAGCCAAATAATAAAGTGATCTAATTAAATTAAAGTTTTGGCTAAAGGCATACATCATGAAAATAAAAATAAAAAAAACTGTACAAAGACTATAAAGTAATTTCTAATTTGATGAGGGGCCAAATTAGAAATACTGAATCTTTGAGTAATTAACCTAATTAGGTTATTTTTAAATTTTCTATTCCTGTTCCTTTCTCTCTATCCCCGTCAAGAGAGAAAATTTAAAAGAAGATACAGATGCTCTACAAAAGGAAGATCAGAGGACCAACAATGCTCTAACGGTCCTATCATTATGTCTAATTTAGGTACGCTTTTGCAATCAGTTTACGGCATGTTTATAGGTATGGGATAATATTTGTAATTGATATATAAAATCAATATTAAAATCATAATTATGATTATCTATATTTTACTCTTAATAATGTATTTATTAACCGATTTGTTAAAGACAATATTTATTCTTCAAATTGTCCTCAATTTTAATTTTACTATCTTATTTATTCATTCATTCCACATATATATTTTTTTCAATCTATTTCTGATATTTCTCATTTTCAACTCTTGTACTCTTACTTCGCTCACTGCAATTATTTGAAGAAAAATATTATTTAAAAAATAACACTCATGAGTTAATTATTTTAATTTAAAACCAGTTACTTATCAAAAGAAATGTACACAATATCCTTTATATAATGATTACTTATTTATAGGTAAATATTTTATTATAAAGCGTTATTTTTGCTTTAGATAAAACAGTTAAGTTTAAACTTAAAAATAAATGTTATTTAAAGGATAAAATTGATAGAAAGATTATTTTATTTTCATACAAATGGTTACTAAAAAGATAAAATTAGAAAAAATGTGTAATAAAATCTTAATTATAAAAATATATATAAATACTATTTTACAATTTTATTGTAAATAATTATTATTTATTGTTTATGTAATATTTTATTATAAATAGTTATTTTATATTAAGAAAATAATTAAATTTAAAAAACAATAGTGAGATGAAAACAAAAAACAGTTTAATTTAAATAAACAGTCACTTAAAAAATAAAATTCGATATATAATATAAATTATATATATATATATATATATATATATATATATATATATTTTATTAATTATTTTACATTTTAGTCATCTTTCATACCACGGTTATCTAAATAGAGAATTAGTTTTGATTTAACAACTTAACTATTGTTATAATTGATTTAAAATCGTCCATAATTTAGAAAATAATAAATTCAACTGATAAAAACAAGACTTTTAAAGATTGAATATATCAATTAGTTAATGCAATCAAAGTAAATTGTTAATATATACACCTCAATTATATTGAAATTGTTATGAAATAAAGTTAATAACAAACAAAAATATAGAGAATAGAAGGAAGATACACAACCAGAGAATAAAGAGCAACTTTTATCTGTCTTATTACTCATAGAAATAAGAAAGAGTAACTCTATCAAATCAATGGACAACCATCAATTCATGATAGAAATGACAAAATCAATAACAATTAGAGATAGAGATGGCAAATAAACCTGTCTATGTGGGAATTGTCCGAGCCTGTCCCCGTTTTGATGGGGAATCCTCGCATTGACTAGATACAAGTATGGGTATGGGGAATCTCCGAATTTTTCAATTGGGTATGGGAATGGATATAGGTATGTACATATCCCGGCCATAATACTCGTTCCCGCTATATCTCCGTCCCCGTTTAAATTATTAAAATATTCTCAATTAATTAAGTTAATATATATATATATATATATATATATATATCATTT
>Ga0214542_1006114_pt1 | contig 22265 bp, 9 predicted proteins | sample CNSS1metaG_FD_160096 | JGI IMG/M metagenome (GOLD analysis project Ga0214542, IMG submission 160096) | Root nodule microbial communities from cowpea collected in UCLA plant growth center, Los Angeles, California, USA - CNSS1 | ecosystem: Host-associated > Plants > Roots > Nodule | place: USA...
AAACTTGTAAAAGTAACCGTTAATTTTTAAAAATTTAATAAATAATTAAATTATAAAGGGTAAAGTTGGAATTATGAAATGTGGACACAAAAGAGGGAATCCCCTTTATATATAGTTATAGATATATTGAATACTCTTTCTATTAAATAGCATATGTAAAAGAATGATGAAAGGGGTAACAGGTAATGTAACTAGAACCACAGAAAAAATATAAAATCTTTAGGAATAATTAATGTACGTACTCTATTGGTAAGATTTTTTATAAACAAACAAATTTAGCCAGAAAGAGGTTAACAACACCAATGAAATGAACAATCCCATCACTCTCCATTTTTGCTTGAAATGCAGTATGATATAAGAAGCATGTGTACTGTGATTAGTTAGTTCATGGGTCAACACTGTTACGTTTTTTCATCAAACTAAAGCGTGCAAGTATGCTACAAAAAATTGTGAAGAGCAAAACACCATACACACACCTGATTGAAGTGCATGCATATCCTGAACACGAAGCTATATTAATTTGAATGTGTGGTTTGGTTGAAGAAATAGAAATTTGTGGTCCTCGTGCATGCATATGTGTATTTTGCAGTACGATATAGTTTTTAAGTGAGACAGAGACGAAATGATTGCATCCAACGGGTAGAGACTTGCGGCTAATTTGAGCAACTGGGTTGTATACAAAGAATGTTCATTTTTAGTAAAAAGCTTGTGGTGGCATGCTCCATGTTTTGAAAGCTGATGGGGACTGTTCTATGCACCAGTCACTGTCTACGCCAATTCATTATAATAACCCAAAGTTTTGGAGCTCTTCTTACGAAGAAATTAATAACATATGAATGAATATGTAAGAGCAGGGATAAGTCTGGTGAGAATTATGAAGATAGAGATTCTACGATTGGGAAAGAGACTTCACAGTTCTGAGGCCACATAATTGGAACAAAGAGCCAAAAACCCTTTTCAACTTTCTCTTTCTCGAGTACTTCTTGAATTCAACTTATGAGATGTTGCAGATGAGAGTCTTATGGACACCCCCACTAACTCTTAAAATAATAATTTAACATATTCACCTTCAGATATATAAATAAATATGCATTCGTTGCACCAAACGGAAAATATCATGCTTTTCCACTTATATGTGCTGCATTGCATATGTTTCTATCTGTTATATGTTCCCAACCCTAAATACCTACAACCTAATTAGTTTCGTAGAATCTAACGTGTTTCTTATTTTAAGGGATGTCCGTAAATTTTGGCATGTGTTAAATATCGGTAACAAGCTTTGCTACGGTAAGAATAATGATATTTTTATTCGCTTTCTTTTACTTATTTTTAATTTATATTCTAATCATCGTTCAATTATTATATTATATTATTAAAAAAAATTAAAAAAATAATTAAAAATGATAATTGAGATAATAGATTAAAAATAAGTAAAAAAAATGGATCACCATGTCATATCATTGTCTTTACGTACGTTAATTTCAAATTTATAGTCCGGATTGTTCCATGTGTTAACATTTACATTATTTTATTTGAATCATTGAAAATCATAAATAATATCTTTTCATTTTTATAATCGGTATGGTATATATCTTAATGTCAAGAAGATTAAGATTTAGGTTTAATATTTTTGTTATATAATAAAGGTTAGAATTTATAAGCACTCGCTTTAGTATTAATTCATGAAAATGTCTACAGAGAGGAATTATTATAATATTTTCAATTACTTTATATTTGAGTATTTTATCTTTTTATTTATATATTTGAGTATTTTATTTGTTTCATTTATTTTACCTTGAATGATTTATTTAATATATTCATTAGTTCTTTTCTGCAAATGCACCCATTGACCGAGTGAACAGTAGGACTAAACTTATTAATTATATTTATAAAAAAAACTAATTTGATTTCATGTTTTGATGAATTTAAATTAATAATAGTAACTAAGAAAGTTCAAGATTACTTTGAAAGAAAATAAAACTTTAGTATGTATAGAAATGGGATTGAATTCCATCATTCATCTATATTATATTTTATTATATATATATATATATATATATATATATATATATATATATATATATATATATATGTGTGTGTGTGTATGTATGTATATTATCAATATATTTAAAAGTGAAAATTACATCTAATTCCAATGGGAATGTCTAATTGCTCATGATACTCATCACAAGCAGAAAAATCTCAAGAAAATCTTAGTAAAGGGCAACTCAGATCCAAGATTCTTTTTATCTGATTTTTAATTTTTTAGTTTCTTACCTTCGTCCCTTTTGTTTTCAATCCACCAACCATTTATATTTTGCAATTAATGAACTTTGGTTCAAGCCAAACAGTTTTACTCGAGGAAAAAATATTTCAGATTAAAGAAAAGTATTTTTGTTTAAGCAAAAATAATGTCAAAACCAAATTCTTTTTTTTAACCAAATTCTTTTTTTTTTTACCAAATTCTAACTCAAGAAAAAAGTATTGCACTATTTGTTTTGTTATTTAGATATACTTTTGGTTGCTTAATCATTTTATTTACCTCTTTCTCCTCTCATTTGTTGTAATGTTGATAAAATTTGTAAAATTTTGATGATGTGCTTTCTCTTATTTCTAGAGCTAAGCCCAGGAAAAAGATTTACAACCATATATTCTATATTGAAAGAAGTTATACATAAAATTTAAAACAATTAATTACTAAGTACCCAATTATTTTTTTTTTACCCATTTTTAATTTACGTGAATTTATCAAGTCCCTTTCTAGTGACGCATTCTTCCATCAGCATGGTGCATTAGGGAATTAGAAACTTAAATGGGCCTAATACACACAATTTCAAGGGTTGTTACTTGTTCCCATCCAATTTTTAATTTAATACCGACTTAATTATGTTTATATATATTGAATGGAAACAAAGAAACAAGCGGAAAATACAATTTTTTTTTTGGGGATAGTCAAAGTTCTTATTTAAAGCAGGTACGTTAGAATGAGTAAATAATAGGATACATATTTATTTAATATAATTAATGTATATAATAAATAAGTAATTTTATAATTGCATTGCTATGACAAAAAAATCACAATAAATAGATACTTAGATTTTTAAAATTTATTTTCACTTTATGATATATAGTTTGTACTTTGATAAAAAGATGTGTTAACCATTAATAATTTCTTTTAAAATTTTTAAATTAAAATTTATAAAAATAATATATATATATATATATATATATATATATTAAAGATATAAGAAGTTTTGAAAATCCTAAATATATTCTGATGAATAAATAAATCTAAACATACTCTAATTGAATAATGACTCCTGTATTTTCATTGACGATAATAATTATAATTCATTGAGAAAGGATATGTATTTTGAATACCTCTATTAGTGGTGGATAGCATAAGATATACGTTAAGCTTAAAATTTACTTAAATGTAATTAGCCACAGTTATCGTTCCTCGGATTAGGAGATAATAAATTTAAATGAAAAACATGATAATATTTCAAGTTCTTAAAGGACCTACAAGACTACCAAAATTTCAAGGACACGTTTCGAATAACACCTATAACTTCAAAGGACCAACAGGGTTTAAACACCCAAAAAAAAAAAAAAAAAAAAAAAACATTGCCGATTAATTATTCTTAACTTAGCAATAAACTAGGGTAGCTACGAAAACCTGGAATAGTTTCTTGGAATTATTAGGCATTGGGCCCTTCATCCTTTTGCTTTCATATTATTGTTTTGAAAAGGACTATTTCTTCCTGCACCTCTATTTTTGTTTTTTTGCCGCATACCTATGATTTTTTAAGGAAGGATGCGTCAGGTGTATTGGGGAAATGAGGGAGAATACATTTCAAAATGCATTTATTTTTCAGAATGTATTTAAAAGAATAGTACAGTCTAAATGAACTTATACATCCAGAAATACAAATGTATTGGAATAATTTAGGTTTTTATTAATTTTTTCAATAAAGGTAAAGTGGTCACTTACTCACGCATATCAGTGCAAAAAGAAGAAAATGAGGGCGTGCAGGAAGTAATAGTCTTCTGGAAGCGATGGCATTTGGATCAAATTTATGGTCCAGACAGATATACATCAAACCGAGCTAAGAAAAGGGGCTTCTCCCTGCACCTCCAACACTTCTTCTGTACCCCCAAAAAAGACCCTTATACCCTTGTGGTAAAAGTCGTTAGGACGCAATAAATTTCATTTACTGCGTCACCAACCTCCTACACCCCCAAGCGTTTCGTTTCTTCTCCAGTGCTTTCTTTTAAAATTTTGCCCTCATTCTCTTCTGTTCCGTGGTCCCTGAAATTTTCCATTTCATAAACTATATAATAACGCGTTTCAAACTTTTACTAGAAAAGTCGTTTTACTGAAAAAATCAAAATTTATGGGAAACGGATTACACAATCCGTTTCATACACTGTAAAACGGATTACACAATCCGTTTCACAGTGTATGAAACGGATTCTGTAATCCTTTTCATAAAAAAATTTGCAAATTTTTTTGAAATCCGTTTCAATCTTTTTTTATTTGTGAATTATTATTGCTAAATGAAGCTCTCAGCTGTTATTGTTTCAAAACCCCTCTTGAATGTTAACAAAATATGTCGAAATGTGGTTACGAGACCAACTCTTGTTCTCCTATCAAATGTAAGGACAAATACTGATTTTTTTTTTTTCTTTTCTGGTGAGATTTAAAGTTCAAAACAATAAATTCAATATTTTTTTACTAAATATATGGTCTAAGTGAAATATCTTGGACATAATAGATAAGTTGAATATAGCATAATTTAAGTCCATGATGTAGGACATGAAGATGGGCTTTTCTTCCGCATCCTTTTTTTTCTTCCTGCACCCCATAAAATTGGTAATTCTCAAATTAGTCTTTATTAAAAATATAATAAAAATCTTGCACGTTTTTTTTTGAATTACGAAAGTATTTTCGAAAAGTATCTTTTGAAACTCAACCCAAAAATACAAAATCATATTTTCAAGTATTTTAAAATATATTTTTTAATTCAGAAATACTTTAACGATATCTGATCCAAAAAAATATTTTTATATTCAAACAAGAGATATTTACTTAAAAAGATAAGTGTAACAAAAAACCAAAGATAAGTGAAACAATCTTATGAAACAGATTTCAAAAAAATTTGCAAATTTTTTTCTGAAACGGATTACAGAATCCGTTTCATACACTGTGAAACGGATTACACAATCCGTTTCACAGTGTATGAAACGGATTGTGTAATCCGTTTCCCATAAATTTTGATTTTCCCAGTAAAACGACTTTTCTAGTAAAAGTTTGAAACGCGTTATTATATAGTTTATGAAATGGAAAATTTCAGGGACCACGGAACAAAAGAGAATGAGGGCAAAATTTTAAAAGAAAGTACTGGAGAAGAAACGAAACGCTTGGGGGTGTAGGAGGTTGGTGATGCAGTAAATGAAATTTACTGCGTCCTAACGACTTTCACCACAAGGGTATAAGGGTCTTTTTTGGGGGTACAGAAGAAGTGTTGGAGGTGCAGGGAGAAGCCCCCTAAGAAAATTATATTGGGCCACAACATTTTATGATCTGTTAATATTGGGCCGTTTTGTTTATCTATGTGTCCGTCCTCCAGTTGAGCGATTCAGCCGAAAGCTATCCAATTTAATTTACATTGCATCGAAGTGGGCTTAGAAATTCTAAATAATCCAAAGACCAGAAACCCGGCTTAGATTTATTCCGAAAGCTTTTAATCTAATAATTTGTTGTTAATGTGCTTCGTGGCTTTATAACGAATTTCGATTTTATTTTATTGTCCTGAAATAGAAAACGTTGTATACTTTCTGATCAAAAAAATACAAGAACTATTTTTCAAGTAATTAAGAATTTAAGTATAAGCTTAAGTTTATATTGAATATTATTACATTAAAGTTTAAAAGGAAAATGATGTAATAATTCTTTTATGGTTTATTCATGACGCATTGATATTAAATCCCTTCAATGATATAAAAATCAATGTATCTTGATAATTTATTCACTTAAAGTAGGTGTAAAATGTTCAAGTTTGTAAATTTATTTTATTATTTGGTATATTCAAAGTTTATTTGGTAAAATCGGTGACATTTGATCATTCATTGTATTTATTGTAAAACTAATGAACCAATATGAAGTTGGATGAATGTATTAAATTTAGTATAATGAGAACTATGAAGTACTACGTTTCATGCGTTGCCGATCTACAACATGAAAAGAGGAAGAAAAAAAAAAGGGAAATAATCTTCACTAAGCTTACTGCTGTGTCATGATCCGCCGTTTTCTTTGAAACAAAAGCGTTGACAACGTAATGCTTTACGTATGGCTATTCTTCATCATGTTAAAATAAAGTTTATTTATTGTCTTTCATTATTATTTTTGTTTTATACTAATGACAGCAACAAACAAAGGAACCACAAAGTATGGTATTTATATCATTTTGAAGAAAAATACACCAACCACAATTCATACGGGTAGCAAAAGGAAATATATGTAGAGATTATGACTAAAAATACATAATTTATATAAAAATATATATTTGACAACCCTTGTACTATGACCTCGATACAATTTTAACTAGAAACTTATATTTTATCATGGTTAAAGTGTCTTACTAAATCACATATTACCTGAGAAGTCATTTAGTTCAATTAAAGTCGTTAATTTTGGCAAATCAATAAATAGTAAACTTAGTTGAATCTTTGGTAAGATAGACAAGTTGACTCACCTAATTAAAATAAAAAATCAAATATAATATTATTTAATGACAACATATTAAATTAATTAAACATCTATTACAATATAAACAAAAACAAAACACACACATATTCAAGAATATTTAAGGAAAATGATAGAAATCAATATGTTCGTGAACTTCAAAACCAATCACTTCTATGTTATTTAAAAGGATTCGATTTTTAAAATTAAACGTGTAAAAATGGAACTTATACATATTTTAAGGATTTTTAAGTTTTAATTTAGATTAAATTAACTAGTCCGTGTAATTATATTTGGATTTATCTTTTTTTTTAGATAAAAGAGAACTAAAAAACCAATAAATGTTATAAAAAATCTCCGGTTTATAACCTTTTTCCATGATCGTCTTTTTTATAACTAACAACTGGGTGTTTACTTATTTTGCTGGAGACCTTTTCGTTAATACAGCTTTTACTTTGGGGTGTGTTTGGTTAAGAGAAAATTGATTCTAACTTAATTATTCAATGCAAAAGTAAAAATTTGTTGTTTCTCATTTAATGTAATTTTTTGACTCTTTAATTTATTTTGAAAATCAAACACACACTAATTTTATCTTAAAAAATTAATTATAATGAATTGTACATCAATTTAATCCATAACCCAACACGCACTTAATCCTGGTAACAATAACTTCTCATATTTCTACAACTTCATGGAACTTACAATTCTATCTATCTGCTCCATTTCTCAAGCTTAATTTTTTTTAATTGCAAACTATAATTACACTATTTTTGATAAATAAACTTTCAATGTCGATAAGATTTTTCTAACAGCGTTTACTAAAAATAAGCATATTTCATAAAACTACTTTTTTAAAATCCAAAATTTGGAATAACTCGCTTGTTTTATTTATTTTTTTTTTCACTTTCAAATTCAACATGGCGAATGTCCTTCTTCAGCCTCCACAACATTTTTCCCACTCCCAGTCTTAATATTTCAAAATTATAAATATTTAAAATCCCAAAATACAAAGACACCCTTAATTTCCAAAATATACAAAAGCCATACACGTGTTTTCTTGGATCAACATTTGTCTGAACAATGAAAGAGTGGCGAGTCAAAAGTGTCAGGCCATGACAATAATATTTGAGGAATCAATCTCGTAACAGTAGTTATAAATACATTTGATAACACCAAAAGTCAAGACTGAAGATGTGTTGTATAAAAACAAAATAAATGCGAACAATAATGTGGAGTTTGGTGAATTTTGTCTATTGATATAGTAGAATTTACATGAACAGATAGAAATGGTAACAGAGAGAGAGAGGGGATGAAATTCAGGGTATGGTATTACACGTGGCAAAGGACGAAGTTGTTTGAACGAAGAAGTAAGAGGAGTGAAAAAAAAAAGTAAAGGAAAAAGCGAGATGTATTGAAGAATGAGCAGTGATGTGCTAGAAAATGTCGAGGATCTCGAGGATGGAGCGATTGCAGAGGGGACAGGACCCTCGATTCAGCCACAGTTCCCTGGAACACACTCTGCAAAAAGTGTGACCACATGGGATGAAGGCCGCGCCTTTCTTCCTTCCCATGCACACGCAGCACACCGAATCATTCCCCACAACACCACCCTTCTCCTCCTCCTTTTCCTTCTCCACCGCCGCGGACTCCCCTGCTTCGCTCTCCTCCAGCAGTCTCATCAGCGACACCCTCCACGGCGTCCCCGGCGCCCTCGCCACCTCCTCCTGCGGCCCCCTGATTTGCCGCTCAGCCGCAAGCGCCGCCGCCAAGTTCATACCCGAACCCGCCGCACCGTGGTCCACACAGTCCAAACCCGACCCTTGACCCGGATCCGTTTCCTGCTGGTTCGCTTGTTGCTGGTGCTGTTGCTGTTGTTCTCCTTGGGAGAAACTTAACGCGTCCGAACGGAACCCCCATGTGGCCCCGCAACAGCCGATGCCTATGAATCCGAAGCGTTCCTTGAAGGTCTTCCTCCTGCGTGCCCCACCCTCTACACCGTCCATCTGATCCCTCAACAACCCCAGAATGGTTCTGGGCTCCCTCTGTAGCGATTCCTGCAACACCACGCCGAGTTGACTCATAGCTGGCGCGAGTGAGAACAGAGGAGTTAGACAGAAGAGGAAAAATGGTAAGAAGACATTGTAGAAGAGAGGTTAGAGGTTAGGGCCACAGAGATCTCGTGAATTGGAGAGAACGAAAGAAAGAGAATTGGGAATTGGAATAGTTGGCAAACGCAATGCGGGGTTTAATTAATAGTGTGGGTCTTGTGAAACGAAATGAAGTAAGCAAGGACAAAATAGAAGCACCAAGAGAAGGAACGTGCTTCCCTTTACAGAGTGTGACCCTCCTTTATACTCTCCCACTTTCACTAACACTGTCACGCAATACTTCTTTTTTTTTTCTTCCTTATAATTACACTTTGTTTTTTGTTGTCAGTTATATATATAGTTCAAACCCTTATATCTTACGTATCCTCTTCACAATATAAACCTTTTTTTCTTACTTTATTTATATAATAACATCTTAAAATTTTGTATCATATGAATAATCTTATATACCTTTGTATTTCTTTAGCTTATTTTATATATATATATATATATATATATATATGAAAAATTGTAAAGAAATTATTCAAATCTATTTCCTTAGCTCATTTCTCAACTTACGTACCGTGTGTATTCTACTTCTAATTTATTTGAACACGCGTCACTGTTCCGTTGGCCGAACTTGCTATTAAAGTCAAAAGCCAATGAAGCCGGCACTCTATTAGTTGAATATTACCCGTCTTTTTTTGATAATACTCTTTAACTAAGATTAAAGTTTCATCTAAAAATCACGTGACGAAAGTCCATTAATTGTTGAAGTAAAACTTTAATTCCAATTAAAAGTTATACTTATTACGTAATTTTAGTCTTTTGATATTTCTCTGTGAAAGTAATTTTGATCGAATCAGTAACTTCTTGAACCCTAGTATCTGAAAACCGTAATTTTCAACTAAAGTAAAATAATTTTGAATCTCTGAAGCTAATTACCCGTACCTGAAATTATTCATGAGCCCGGAATAAATTTGGATGAAAAATAATAACTTAAAGAAGAAGAAAATTGAAGAATTAAATTTGCTTAATTTAAAAATAGAATATTTGAATTGCTTCATAAAGTTTTGTTAATCTAGCGTCGCACGCAATCAAATTAATGAACCCATAATAATTAAGCCTAGTTAATAGAAAACACACGTAAGAGTTTTTTTAATAATCGATTCATGGAATAATGTATAGAAATTGAAATACAGAAATGGGAAATTATTGTATTGACGGAAACATTGTAATGTTGATAACGATAAGGACATAGTTTAGAGAAGTGAAATAGAAGTGAAATTGTTTATTCCTATCCAATCTCGGGTATCCTTAACTGCACCAAATGTCACCTAAACCAACATTAGGTTTGAAGATTCTTTAACGCCTGCTCAACCTCATTACTTAGTTGCACCAATGTTACTTCTTAAACCACAAAATATACCCTACATGCATTTAAAATACAAAAATTCAACCATCTCTCTCAATTAAGTATAGTTTATCTCAATAAATTATACACTCTACACAAGCTACATGATAATTTTTTTATAACAACACATATTGTGTAAAATGGAAAAGAAATAATGAATGAGAAGTTAATCTGTTGAGCTACTTAACCATAAAATAATGAATCATACATAAGGGTAGTTTGTTGGATGAGAAAGGTTTATGCATGAGGACGTGTGGAAGATAGGATAAAGTATGAAGAACAAAATAAGGTGAATTCAGAAAAGAAACACATGGAAGTGAAGTGAAGAGAGAAAAAAAGTAAGAAAGAGAAGGTTGGTTTGGTGTGTGGGAGTGGTACCTCTCGGTCACAGCAATTATTTTCTGGAGATTCTGCTCAGAATTCAGAGACCAAAATTAAAGTACCCCATGTTATGGCCATCATCATCATAATCATCCTCCGTGATTAAAGCAATATTTAATTTCTTCAAATAAAATTTATTGGAGAAAGATTAAGGATTTTGAAATTTGATTTAAAGAATAGAATGATTGTTAATTTGAATGATGATAAGATTGTTTAGTCCTGATGCAATTTTAATCAATGATTGGTGTTGGTTAGTAGATGGAGTCCAACCAATCAATCTATACGTGGACGTCCTATGACTCTTCAAAAAGCAAAATCTTCTGCCTCCGACCATCTAAGCACGGTAATAATGAATAAATAATTTTTCAGTATTTTAATATTATTATAACATCGAGATTAAATATATGTTTACTTTTTTTTTTAATAATAGGCGTACTTAAAAAAGTTACTTTTGAACCATTTATTTATTAAGAAATGGATTCTAAAAATATGCTTTCCGATGAACAATTGAGGTTTTTTTTATCATAGTATTAAATATTTTATCACATATATCATGATATCAATTAAAAAATATTTAGAAATAACGAAACGCTTTTATAGCTAAAATTTTGAATTGTGATGATTTTAAAAAATATTTATTGCAGTCGTTGTTACTGACTTTGAAACTGAACAAAAAATGGCAGTTGTTCTCCGATGTAAGGGAGAGGTTGACCAAATTACAAACACTTAAGGCATCAAGCCCAAAAGGAAGGGAATTAGGAAAATGCCCAAACACGAACCGAATTGGGCCCAAAATCTTGAAATGACTTACCAATAATAATGTGAAAAACTTATATATGGTGAACCTCCTCCTATGACCGTTGGCTTATGTGTTTTTTAAACCTATAAACTTGTTTATATGCATTTTTATAAAACAGATCAAGTATGTATGTTTTTTTACGTTCGATCCACTTCAAAACATATCATATATACCATATCTTAATTTGGTATGGGAAAACTAAAAAATAAACTCAATCTTTGTGACTCGTGTCAATCACAATTAAATAATTTGGCTTATTTTCACTTATACATATATTCAACTTTTGCCCTGTTGAAGATAATTAGTATAACTTAAGTGAACAGTATTTTAATGGATATCTAGATTGACCGGTGATTACTTGAAGTTTTAAAGAGATGATATGTGAATTTTTGTAAATATATTTAATTTAATTTTTTTTAAAGAAAATTATTATATCGATAATGTAATGTTTTACCCTAATGTTTATTAGATTTTTTATAATAAATATAGTTTGTCTATATTTTATGAGGTATTATTTTTTATCATGAATTTGGTTTGATTTTTATACTTTGTATTTATTTATTTTCTTTTTCATTTTAATAAGTTTTCATAAAATAACAAATAATTGATAAATTTTGAAATATCAATATAATTGAGATATCAAAGTTTATAAGAATATCTAAGATAAAGTTATTTGAAAATTATAACATGTATTTATATATAGAATGGTGCAATACTCATCCTAATATGATAACTAATTGGGTCAAAATAATATGATAACCTTTTATTCTAAATTAGACTGTGTTGACACTAATACAGTGATTTTTACTAGTTGAATTTTTCAAGAGAGAATCACCAGAGAGATACAATTTCAATAAGACATGAGTCCAACTCACAAATAAGGATTGACATCACTTCTGACCCAAAACTTGAAAACAATGTGTTTATGGATATTTATCTTTGTATAATGCTCAACTTTTTCATTTTTACTCGATGTAAAACTTTGTCTCACACTTATATACCCAACTGTAAAACTAAGTTGAGAATATTAAAATATTTTTTTGGAGCAGGAGATAATTTGTAATCTTGAAAGAATTTATATTTATCAACAAAAATATGCATTGAAATTTTGAAGACACATGTTTATTAGGTCTCAAGTCTACGAATTTTTCAATGAAACAATACGATAAGCTAACATTGTTTGTGACTAAACTTGATCTTGTGTACTTTGTACACAATTTATTTTAATTTATGTACAAATCTTGTGAAAAGCATTGAGAAACAACCTTTATTAGATGTTTGAATAAACATTCAGGATAAGGTATTTTACTTGAATAAGATAATAAACTAGAACTACAAGATGGTGTGATTCAAATTGCACGACTTTTCTTCTTACTATACATTTTTTTGATTGACCGAATGGTACTTCATGATTTTTCTACAGTGTCTTGAACTAATAAGAAACAAATAATTGTATTTTTTCTTTTTTATAAAAGTTAAATATCATTGTATAACAACGACTACTTGTGAGTTAATGACTTAAACAATCAGTTGGTTATTTGGGGTTACTAATTCTAAATATATGTAGTCGTACTGTGATAATTAGTCAAACTTACATATTGATCGAAATTTATTATTTTGTGAAAGAACAAAACATATCAAAACAAGTGATATCATTTATCCTCACATGCACAACTATGAAACAATTTTGCAAAGATCTAAAAAACATAACTTGAATTTTTTCTTTGCAAGCTAAATATTCAAAATATTTATACTCCAGTAAGAAGGATATTGACATTATTGATATATTATTATTATAGTAATTTATTTTGTTATTAATTATGAATTATGTTGTTGATTTTTATGATCATTTTTAGAAACCATATATTTTCTTAATTTAAATTTTGAGTAAGTATCTTATTATATGTATTTATATAGGTGATTTGATGAATAGAAAAATGATAAATTTTCTTACAATAAAACTTATGATATATTAATTTTTGTTCTGAAATTATATTATTTAATTGACATATGTTTAATAAAAAATAATAATAGATATTTTAAATGAATGACATAAAATTCGGTTGCTAAGTATTTATAGTTATTATTTTTCTGAAAAAAAATGAATTAGTTGACAGATCTTATAAATAAAAATAAAAGTAATTTTTAATAATTTTTAAATAATATAACACGAAGTGTTAAAAAAACCTAAAAAAAATTGTCTTAACCATCTTTCTTGATTATAAATACATGGATGACACCGCATAGCAATGTGAAATTGGCGAGAAATGCAAATGAAAACGAAAACGAGAACGAGAACGAGAACGTGACAAATGTTGAAATTTAAGCTTCAAAATCAACGAGGAAACGGAAGATTCTAGAGTTGTCACGACACATTAGAGTGTCCTTTTTCACTTGAACATATCAGAAAACGATAGTTTAACGAGTGGCTCAAACTTTCAATTTTTTCTTGGCAAATTGAAAGCCTCAAAGCAAGTCCATAATCAAAATATCAGCCCTGGTCCATTTGACATGACTCATAAAATTGGGTACAAGGTCCTTAAGGATTCTACAGTATCACACGTCTCTTCTAACTCTTATTTTCATATATTTAATTAAATTTTTGTTTTTAATTGATTAGATTACTCATTTTACCTAACTAGCATATTTATTTATTTATTTTATTAATAATATTTGTAATTGTTAAAATAATCAAATTATGTTCACATTTACATGAATTCATTAATGTTTTTATAAACAGAGTTCATTGATAAAAAAATTAATCATGTGTTCAGTTCCACCCACCCATCCAGACAAACAATTGTATTCATGATTTGTCAACTTAACAGTATTTTAAATTATATGTGTTTTTTTAGAAGAAATTGTGTTTATATTATAAATCATAATATAGTGAAGCATTTATGTTTTTAGCACCTCCGATTAATGATTTTCATTCATTTACATCTTCTTTTATTTTGAAGCATATTTCATAACTAGTTAATTTATTTTTCTCATTTTATATTTCGTTTACACGCTTGATCTTCATAAAAATGTATCCTTCTGAAATTATTATTTTTACCTTTTATGATTAAACTAAACTTTATTTTTTATCAAATAAAAACATTTTAATGAATTTTATATACAATATAAATTATTTTTATTAATGTAACTATAATTTATAAATTTATAAACATCTATTCAGCGTAAAATATAATATATAGTATTTTTTTGGTTAAAATACTCCATTGGTTTACATTTTTGTTCAAAAATCTCAATTAGGTCATAAAATTTTTTTTAGTCCCAAACAGGTCCATATTTTTTAAATGCGTAATAATTAGTTCAATTCCGTTAGTATGATGGTAAAGGTGTTAAGGATGTTTCACGTGTCAGCTCCTCATTTTTTAATTTTTTTTTGAAAATTATTCATGCCATGTATCAAGTCAGTAAGGTGACACATGTCAAATCATTGTTTGAATCTCAATTTGGTCCATATATTTGTTATTTTGATTATATTTCAGTTTATTTTTTAATTATTTTTAATTGTAAAAAAAATATGTTTTTGGTTCCTTAAATTTCAGTGAATTTTGGAATTAGTCTATTTTTTATCAAAATTAAGATTTTTGAAAAAAACGTGAACCAACGGAGTATTTTAACTTTTTTTTTCATTTAAAAACATATACAATGTAATTAAATTGGGACACAGATATTATATTTGTTGGATATCTTTTTGTTTTGAAGAAGTGTAAAATACTATGCTATATTATTTTTAAAATCCTATATCTACACATCTACACAACTCGTAAAATATTGATTAATGATATATTATTTATGTTTTAACTCTATTATTTTATTATAGAATATTTATATGAATTAAAAATTCCTCTTAGTGTAAAAAAAAATTCTTTTTAATTGTAAAAATAAGAGTTTTATTTAAGAGTTAAATATGTTTTTGGTCCCTTAATTTTCAATGAATTTTAGAATTAGTCTATTTTGAAATTTTTGACCAATTTAGTCTTCATCTTTTGAAATGCGTGGATTTAGTCCTTTTAATCAAATTTTGTTAGGTTTATTTGATGTTTTGTACGCATTTCAATATTGTATTTAAGTTGTTTATACAATTTGACACATTTTTACTTTAATATGAAGTCAAATATTATTATGAAATACGTTTGAAATATCAAATAAACTTAACAAAATTTGATTAAAATGACTAAATCCACGTATTTCGGAAGATAAATGACTAAATTGGTTCAAAGTTTCGAAATGTGTTAATTCAAAATTCATTCAAAGTTAAAAGACAAAAAACATATTTAATCCTTTATTTAATATCAAAGATTTTAATTTTTGTTATCATCTCAATATCGATTAATTTAGAAATTTTATAAGATCCGGAACTTAGAAATGGAAATGGAACTATTTATGTCTTCTTTTGCATTATTTTGTGTTGTATGAATCTAATTGAAGACTCTTTCATTGATGTCATAAATTCAGTTTAATTTCGAGGTTCTGCTAATGAATGTTCTAAGATAAGATTAAAAAAAATTAATATATATTTAATTTTATAAAAATATATTAAATAAAATAAAATTTAATAATTATTAATATAATTTTATTTTATTTAAAAGATAAGAATGCCCATATATATTATATGATATATTTAATATTTTATTTAATGATCATCGATAAAAATTAAAAAATAATAAAATTATAAGATAATTATATTTTAATGTTGCTGCAAATTAAATATAATTAAATATAAAAAATTTTAAGTTAATATAAAAATCAACGACAATAAAGTTAAACATTTAAAATATAAAAAAAAAGTTAAATATAAATATTTTCTTTTCTTTATTGATAAAAATTTTAAAATTTTTGAAATCCTTATTTTATATCTTATTGTTTAAAAATTAGAAAATATAACATTTTAAGATTTATAAAAGGTTTAATGACTCCCGCTAAAATAAGTGTCAATTTAGTTCCCAGATAAGTTTAAGTGCCATCAAGTCTATCCCGTAGATTATCAGAAATCACATTAAGATTGTGGTGATGTGGCAATGAAGAAGTCATTCACCGAAAAACAAATTATTTAGGTCCTCACCGATATTGCTGTCAGGAATGTCATTGGCGTCGATCGAGCCTTGCTTCTTCCTCTTTCTCGTAAGATACCAATTTGACACACTTCAACCAAAGTGAGTACCATACGAATAATTAAATCTTTATAAAATCTATTATATATACTAGCGAACACACAAGTGTTATCGCGCCTGTGTCTTCGTATTTTTTAATTTTCAAAAAATTTAAGATCAATAATAAATATATAATTTTTAAAATAGTTGTTAAATATAAAATTTTAAAAAATAAGATATGTAAAAAAAAATTTAAATAATGATTTAAAACAAAAGAGAGAAATGATTAAAAAAAATAAAATATGTAAAATAAATGATTAAAAATAAATTATTTATAAAATAATTAGGATAAAACGGATTATTATGAAAATCCCTTTATTATTCTAGAAGATAAATATATATATATATATATATATATATATTAATATTATTTTAATTATTTCTATTTTTAATATAAAAATAATAAAACTGATGCAAATTAATTATTCTTCTTAATATAATATAGTTAATAGAAGGAAATTAATGTCTTCCGAATCCGGACGACACGCTCTTTTCATTTTACTGCATTTTCAACCTTAGACCAATAAATTCTGATTTCTCACTTGTCCTTATAAATCCCACTGTTTTGCTTGGCTCTTCTGTGTTCTGTTCTCTTCTATTTTCTCAACAATGGCGTCTCTCTCACACCTCAACAATCTTCTATGCGTTCCACCGCTCAACTCTTCGGCCTCTGTTTCGCGGCCACCACGCTCGCTTGGGAATTGGACCAAGCCCGTCAGAAGGCCGAGGATGGTCGCCGAATCAGCGACTTCAGCGTGGCGCGTCCGAGCGGTGACGAGCGAAGACGAGTGGGGCACGGAGAAGGAGGAGGCGTACGGCGGTGGCGTGGCGGTGGAGGAGAAAGTGGCGACAGAGCCGGAGACAGAGAACCTGAAGAAGGCTTTGGTGGGTTCGTTCTACGGCACGAATCGTGGACTGAAGGCAACGAGCGAAACGAGAGCGGAGATCGTGGAATTGATCACTCAGCTTGAGGCCAAGAACCCTACCCCTGCTCCAACCGATGCCTTGACTCTCCTCAACGGAAAATGGATTCTCGCGTAAGCTACCTTCTTATACCAATTGCGCCAAACCCTAACATCAACTTCATCTATATATTATACATAGACCAATACAAAAGCCTTAAGCCTTCTTAATACACTTTTATTTTTCTCATTTCAAAATTACCTTGGGGTTGAATGCAAAAGGACTGGGTTTCTGCTACCAACTTCGGTTTTTTAGTTTTAGCATAATTTAATCCCCCAATCTGTCTGTCACGCCTTTTGTTCAATTCAATATTTTGTTGTCACAATATATTTTAAGGTTTTAATCCTTTTCTATGGTGGAAAACACCTTCATCCAGTTATTATAGAATTGAATGCTCTTAGAAACTGAAGTTAATACATTTCTTGTGTCGCTGGCAACATGTTTTATGTTCCTATAAACATAATAATTGTAGGTTTTTTGTTTTTATTGTTTGCTGTCATGGTGTGTGAGTGAAAAAATTATAGGAATAAAAAATTAAAAAATAATTGTATGGGAACCGAAAAGAATAAGCTTTAATATTGACAGGAACAAAAAACATATTTGAAGTTTTTTAGTTTCTTCTATGGATTGTGTTCTTTCCCCAATATGTATGTGTATGTGAAAGGTAGAGGTTGTGAACTGGAACTTACGAGCTCATGGGTGGACTTGTGGTGTTCGCAGATATACATCCTTTGCAGGTTTATTTCCGCTGTTGTCAAGGGGAACACTTCCGTTGGTGAAGGTAGAGGAAATATCTCAGACAATCGACTCGCAAAATTTCACTGTCCAAAACTCTGTTCAGTTCGCCAGTCCTTTGGCCACCACCTCAATTAGTACAAATGCCAAATTCGATGTCCGAAGTCCAAAACGCGTTCAGGTTTGTGTAGTGAATTGAATTTTGACACTCATCGTCGTCTACTTTAGCATCTTGATTTTGACTCTTGTTTAGCTTCACAAGTAACGTTTTTCTGATGTTGCATATTGTTTAGATAAAGTTTGAGGAAGGCATCATTGGCACACCACAGCTTACAGACTCGTTAGAGATACCAGAAAATGTCGAGTTTCTGGGTCAAAAGATTGACCTTACACCTTTCAAAGGCATCCTCACCTCTGTTCAAGACACAGCCTCATCGGTTGTGAAAACAATCTCAAGCCAGCCTCCCTTGAAGATCCCAATTTCCAACACCAATGCCCAGTCCTGGTTACTCACTACATACCTTGACCAGGAATTGCGTATCTCAAGGGGTGATGCTGGCAGTGTCTTTGTTCTCATCAAAGAAGGAAGCTCTCTTTTAACAATTTAAACACAACAATCGACTCTACTTCGGATTAATATCCGGTTAATGTCTATAATAAGTACAGGATCCCAGCTATGTATACAATGATTCTGAATATACATGTGTAGAACAGAGTTGATGCCGTGACGTGAATTATTGTTCGTTAATGAGAAATTTTACGGGTAAAAGCGAATGGCATCAAGCAGCTTCAAGTAACATCATAAAAAGTTTTCTGCTTTTGTTTTGCCGATTTTCTTGTCTATCTATACGGGTCCTCACCAGAACCGAATACTTTAATTTCAATATTTAGGATAGATAATTAAAATGCAGACTAATATTAAAAAGGGAACAAACTTTCTACTTATCCCATTTCCTCTGCTACTGACTCTCTTCTTTCGATCCATCACTCGCCCATCCCCTATCTATTTTCCAGCGGTTTATTTTAGAGAAAGAAATGGTCGCAAACTAGAATATCATTTCGTTTAGTCCAATGAGAAATTTTATTATAATTATGGAATATTGTTGATGTACACCCATTCAAAAGCTCATAATGTTTATTGACAAAATAATCTTTTTTTTTTCTCTTATCAAATACTTTTATTGATTTCTTATATCAAATAAAGAATGAACAATTTTTTTAAAGAAAACTAAACGTCAAGACACTTTGTTATTAATAAAAATGAAAAATGAATAAGGATGAAACATAAAAAAAAAATCTTCGAAAGAATAATACTGTGTAAAAGTATCTTAATAAAGATTCTCAAAACGCTCTAGTGACATGTCATAAAAAAACGTAAAACGTAAGGTAGAATAAGAAAGAACAAACTAGTATTAAACAAATGTCAAAATACTTACATGACACATCTTTTTGCAGATCTTAAATAAAGTGCAAAAAATTAAACATCATATATATAAGGACATATTTCACAAACATTGTATACTTTTATAACACCTACAATCATGATGAATGAAAAAAGAGTTAATATGGATTTTCTCTTCATTTTAATTATGGATTTATTTGTTGTCTTATTTATCTCCACTCGCATTTATTTGTCACTTAAAGTCCTTTATTTTATTTTCCTTTTGATTGCTTTTTATCTCATTGTGGTTAACTCTAAATTTGTAGTTCTGATACTTTATTCTTCAAAGTTATCTCGTTCTTTTTTGCATCATTTGTTTTCCCTTTATTTACAACTCTGTAAGTATGTTTGTGGAACTTATCATTCAACACCTTACCTTTTTACAATTTGCATTGGCAAATTCCTTACATTTGGTTTGCTATTTTTTTTTTTTAATTTACATACAATATTTGTAATTAATGTTTCTCGAACTAAGTAATTTTGCTTAACCTTTATTATCTTTAAAAACTTCTTCAATTTTTTTTTATGAATACTTTCTTTCAAAATTTTAAAGTTCTTATAAAAGGAAATAAAGGTAAGATAGTTAAATTTTAATCCTGAATATAAATTTTAATTCTTATAACAATTAATCAAGTATTAATATTGGTCATTCCCCATTAAACTTATTGAATCTCAATAAAAAAATTCCCCAAAATTATATAATAATTCTAATATAAATAAAACAACTATTTTCTTTTATTTTCTTTTTTACTAAAATGTCCTGATTTATATTTTTACGAAAAAGCACATTTTAATTCATCTTACCAAAACGTAGATGTGAAATTATTGTTGCACTTAAGGGATGTCAAAACAATTCGTATCCACGAGTACATGCAGATAAAATTCACAACGAGTAAGAAATTGATATTGTAAATGGATATCCACGTGTAACGGGTACGAGTAACTTTTATACCCGTTTGTTAACGGGACAAGTACCAATATCATAGTATTTGTACCCGTACCCGCTATACTTTAATTTAAATTAAAAAAAATTATTAAAATATTAATACATTGATTTTGAATGAATTGTTTTTTACAATTGGTTTTAAAATACAATCTCCATTTCTTTGTAAACTGTCATCCAACACTATTTAGATGTGTTCTTTGACTATATGAATGTTATGTATATTTCATTTGAATTTATGGTCAAGATATATTGTTAAATATTTTAATTTTTAATTTTTAAATACCTGTAGGTACCCGTGAATGTCCATAAATATTTAAAAAATATGTGGGTACTCACATGATAGATACATGTACGTATATGGGAACGAATACGAAACAAACATTTATCCAGAAAAAAACTACTACATGTAACCTACCTGTCTCATTTTCATCTCTAGCTGCACCCATCTTCCTTATTTGCTGTTGGTCAATTTTTAAGACATTCATTTATTTTTCCTGCACATACTATTTACTAGATTCTATATTACATAACTCAATAATTTATTTATTTCGAATTTTGTAATCCGTAAATACATATTTAAATTTTAGATAACAAAATTTGAAAATATATTATTAATGATAAAATAAAAAATATATTTATAAATTAAAAAATATGTTATAAATTAAATAATTTAAAATTTAAAATACGTGTTCAATTTACATAATTTAAAAATATATTTTAAATTATACGATCTAAAATATGTGCGTAACTCAAAAACCATTATAAATTAAATAAGTTGAAATTTGAGATGTTTTTTTCAAATTCAGAAATTTATTTTTTATTTTTAATTCAGAATACGTTATTGGGTTACGCATGTTTATAATGCATCTCAGAATCCAAAAAGGGGTCTTTCTTCCTACACCTCCAAGCATTTCTCCTGCACCTCTAATTTTTTTTTAAATTCCTAAAATATCTTTGACCATTTCAGGATTCTCACAGACATCACGATTCACACCCCCAAAAATACTTTTGGAAGTCTTCCGGAAGTCAAAATATATGACTTCCGGAAGTTAAAATATATAACCGGAAGTCGACTTTCGAAAGTCAAAATATATCACCGAAAGTCAGCTTCCGGAAGTCAAAAATCATTACCGGAAGTCCACTTCCGAAAGTCAAAAATCATTATCGAAAATCGACTTCCGGAAATCAAAAAACATGAAGTCGACTTCCGTAAGTAAAAAAATTAAGTGATTTTAAATATTTTTAATTTTTTTAAAATTTATATTTTCTAACTAATTTTATTTTATTTTTCAAAACACATATTAAAAATTATAAGACACGTAAATTTTTTAAAAAATTACTTTAAAAATAAAAAAATAAGTAATAAAAATACTAAATAAAATATTGAAAAATAAAATTAAAAAATAATTTAAATTAAAATAACAAAACTTTAAACTTAAAAAATAATGAAATATATATATATATATACATACTAGTGTAAACACAGGCGCTATCGCGCCTGCGTGTACACATTTTTCGAATTATATTTATAATTGATGATATTGTAATGTTATTAAGTTAATGAACAAAATATAAGTATATTTATA
>Ga0214542_1006115_pt1 | contig 22263 bp, 11 predicted proteins | sample CNSS1metaG_FD_160096 | JGI IMG/M metagenome (GOLD analysis project Ga0214542, IMG submission 160096) | Root nodule microbial communities from cowpea collected in UCLA plant growth center, Los Angeles, California, USA - CNSS1 | ecosystem: Host-associated > Plants > Roots > Nodule | place: USA...
CAAATGTAAGAGGAAAGAGTGTGGTGGAATGAAAAAGAAGGAGCAGCTTATGGGTGTAATTGAGCAGCAAGAACATGATATTCGTGAACTTGGTGGAGCGATTGCTAAATTGAAATCAACTCTGGCTTAGAGGGAAAATAGAAGTAAAGATGCATTTGTTTCTCCTGTGAATTTGAATGAAGTGGATGTTCCAAGTGAAGCTGCAGAAGACAGAAATGCAACCAACAGTGATATGTACGTGCGTATGAGGAATGATCCACGGTTACGGTTGAGAAGCCGTTTAATCCAAACTCCGTTCGCAGTTTATAGTCGGAAGAAGAGAACGATACCGAAATAGTTGTTGGAGTATGAGCAATATGTATGTATTTTGTTTTGTTTGATGGAAATGAAATATCATTTTCATTTGTTTAATTGTAACAAGACATGTAATTGAAACCTATGAAACTTTAAGTTGTGTAGAATTGTATTTGTTGTGTTTTTGTTCTGTTATGGTGCAATGAATAAATAAAGACTTTTCTTAAGTGTTTGTGGTGTTATGTAGTGCATGTGCAAAAAGTTAATTCGAGACGCAGAAAAGTTAGTTTTTAAGTGAATCTTGAATTCCAATAACTTATTTAGGTGGTTTGGTGATGATTCACGGTGGTGGAAATATGTGGATGACCATTCCATTGTGGAAACCATATTTGAAGTAATAATACACTGTAAAATCAGTTGCAGTAGTTCATGTACAAAAAGTTTAATGTAAAAAGGCAGTTATGGACACACAACAGGACAGTTAATTCGAAACGCAGAAAACTTCCTTTTTAAGTGAATCTTGAATTCCAATAACTTATTTAGGTGGTTTGGTGATGATTCACGGTGGTGGAAATATCTGGATGACAATTCCATTCTGTGGAAAGCATATTTGAAGTAATAATACACTGTAAAATCAGTTGCAGTAGTGCATGTACAAAAAGTACAACGTAAAAAGGCAGTTATGGAAACAGAAAAGAACAGTTAATTCGAGACGCAGAAAAGTTAGTTTTTAAATGAATCTTCAATTCCAATTTCTTATTTAGGTGGTCTGATGGTTCATGGTGGTGGAATTACTTCGATGACCATTGGATTGTGTGGAAAGCATATTTGAGGTAATAATACACTGTAAAATCAGTTGCAGTAGTTCATGTACAAAAAGTTTAATGTAAAAAGGCAGTTATGGACACACAACAGGACAGTTAATTCGAGACGCAGAAAAGTTCGTTTTGAAGTGAATCTTGAATTCCAATTACTTATTTAGGTGGTTTGTTGATGGTTCATGGTGGTGGAATTACTTGGATGACCATTGGATTGTGTGGAAAGCATATTTGAGGTAATAATACATTGTAAAATCAGTTGCAGTTGTGCATGTACAAAACGTTGAATGTAAAAAGGCAGTTATGGAAACACAAAAGGACAGTTAATTGGAGACGCAGAAAAGTTAGTTTTCAAATGAATCTTCAATTCCAATTACTTATTTAGGTGGTTTGTTGATGGTTCATGGTGGTGGAATTACTTGGATGACCATTGGATTGTGTGGAAAGCATATTTGAGGTAATAATACAGTGTAAAATCAGTTGCAGTTGTGCATGTACAAAAAGTACAACGTAAAAGGGCACTTATGGAAACACAAAAGGACAGTTAATTGGAGACGCAGAAAAGTTCGTTTCAAATGAATCTTGAATTCCAATTACTTATTTAGGTGGTTTGTTGATGGTTCATGGTGGTGGAATTACTTGGATGACCATTGGATTGTGTGGAAAGCATATTTGAGGTAATAATACAGTGTAAAATCAGTTGCAGTTGTGCATGTACAAAAAGTACAACGTAAAAAGGCACTTATGGAAACACAAAAGGACAGTTAATTGGAGACGCAGAAAAGTTAGTTTTCAAATGAATCTTGAATTCCGATTACTTATTTAGGTGGTTTGTTGATGGTTCATGGTGGTGGAATTACTTGGATGACCATTGGATTGTGTGGAAAGCATATTTGAGGTAATAATACAGTGTAAAATCAGTTGCAGATGTGCATGTACAAAAAGTACAACGTAAAAAGGCACTTATGGAAACACAAAAGGACAGTTAATTGGAGACGCAGAAAAGTTAGTTTTCAAATGAATCTTGAATTCCAATTACTTATTTAGGTGGTTTGTTGATGGTTCATGGTGGTGGAATTACTTGGATGACCATTGGATTGTGTGGAAAGCATATTTGAGGTAATAATACAATGTAAAATCAGTTGCAGTTGTGCATGTACAAAAAGTACAACGTAAAAAGGCACTTATGGAAACACAAAAGGACAGTTAATTGGAGACGCAAAAAAGTTAGTTTTCAAATGAATGTTGAATTCCAATTACTTATTTAGGTGGTTTGTTGATGGTTCATGGTGGTGGAATTACTTGGATGACCATTGGATTGTGTGGAAAGCGTATTTGAGGTAATAATACATTGTAAAATCAGTTGCAGTTGTGCATGTACAAAACGTTGAATGTAAAAAGGCAGTTATGGAAACACAAAAGGACAGTTAATTGGAGACGCAGAAAAGTTAGTTTTCAAATGAATCTTCAATTCCAATTACTTATTTAGGTTGTTTGTTGATGGTTCATGGTGATGGAATTACTTGGATGACCATTGGATTGTGTGGAAAGCATATTTGAAGTAATAATACATTGTAAAATGAGTTGCAGTACTGCATGTACATGTACAAAAAGTACAACATAAAAAGGCAGTTATGGAAACACAAAAGGACAGTTAATTCGAGACGTAGAAACCATAAATATCTGATTTTTATCAAAAGCTTAACTTTCATTACATATCATGAAATTGTTTGAAGATCATAATTAGTCGTCACACAAACATTTGTTGACAAACACTGTAATGAATTCATCACCATCAGCGTGATCCACTTGAAAGAGCACACGATCCCCTTCTTTTAATTGATGTTGATTGCAAAATTCCTTCCAGCCCTTCCCTATCTTCGTCGAGCGGGGTGAATCTGAAATAAGAAGTTTGCAAACTACCGCAGTATTGGGGCCACTAAGAACGACTTCATTGATATGCTTGCTCCTTATCAAGTTAGCAAATTTGGCGTTTAGGTCCTGAATGGCAAACATTTAAAAAAGAAGTATTAGGTATCCTAATTTATGTTAGGTTCACGTGTGGTTAATGAATATTTAAAACTTCACATATACCAGATGAGATCCTCGAGTTTGATATTGGGTCAACCTAACACAAAATATTGTGTCATTAAACTTTGTGGCGGCATGGCGCAAATACCTCTGCATGCTAAGTTGACTACATGTCCCTGCAAACACGGTGATCTGAAAACGGCTATTCCCAGTGTAGCTGAACTGGACATCACAATCACCGGAAATGTGAAAATCTCTTCGAATGTCCATCCAGCCATGAGTGATTTTGGGATGATCGACGTCCTTGTTATAGGTAACGAAGTGTATTTGGCCTTTGCTGTCGACCAACTCCCAATCGTCAAGAAGTTCATCCTCGAAGGCCACCGCAAAATGGCGATCAATATACGCAACGCTCTAATTTCAGCAAACATCAGTCATGGCAATTGGACAGACATTAATAATGATAAAAAACGTAATAATACAAGCACGTGTAAAAAAAACAAAAGAAATTCAACAAAAAATACACTTCACAACATGCTAAGTAAAAAAAACCACATTAAATCTTCGAAAAGGGGTTTTCCACCATAACCTACCGGAGAAATGTTCGTTCCGCCAATGACCTTAATCAACCAACAAGAGAGCGCCCAACCAATGAATCGAACGCTACCCACCAGTTTTCGCGGAAGCCGCCGCCTCCAACAACCCAAACCACTCTCCACACCTCCGCTATCCGCTTCCACTGCGACCCACAACACCAACCTTTATGGAACGATAGGCTTTTTGGGAAGACAAAGCATTGCGATTCAAAATAGGTTTGTGGAAGCTCGTGCGTCTCTGGTCGAAGAAGAAAGTGGAGGGGAAGATGCGTCTCTGGTCGAAGAAGAAAGTGGAGGGGAAGAAACGACGGAAGGTCGAACAAGAAAGTGGAGGGGAAGAAAAGACGGAAGGTCGAAGAAGAAAGTGGAGGGGAAGAAACGACGGAAGGTCGAAGAAGAAAGTGGAGGGGAAGAAACCACGGAAGGTCGAAGAAGAAAGTGCAGGGGAAGAAACGAGGGAACTTGCGAATGAATGTGTATTTTTAAAAACTTAATCCAATGCATAGCGCGTGCAAATCACTGAAAGTATCCCTTCTCGCTGCCTTCATTTCCCCTTTCCTTAAAAATGAATAAAATATTCACTGCCACGTAGGCGGGTCATTCGGGGGTCAAATAAAAGGGTCATTGTATCATTATCCATGTCGTATATGTCTCTATTTGCAAGCACTCTGCAAAAGGAGGAAGCATTTTCAGACATTTGATGATTTATTTCTTTATCTACATTGAAAAAGAAAATCAGAAAGTACCATCATGCTACCATGTCTACGACCAAGAAAAAGGAGAAGGATAACGACATACGCCATCACCCCTCTTTTTGATATTCTTTTCGATCACAAGCAGTGTTTAACCTAATAATTTGCATTAACATTTAATATTAACCTATACTAAGTATTTTCTCAATGCTTAAATAGAAGGACATCTCTGTTCGAGGGTCATACACAAGATCATTAACTCAATACTAAGTCTTATAAGACCTTAAATGAAATCCTGAATAATAGTATAAAAAAATATTTTTCTATTTTAGAAACATATGTTCCTTTGTTAACTTTATTTTATTTAATAAGTTATTGTATATCTTCCTCTCTTTCTTTATATATATATATATATATATATATAACCACATCATAAAATTAGATATAATGATATCACTTTTACTTTAGAAAGAACATACACACTTGCTCCCACTGACAAATGCATGTTGAATGATATCATGACGATTGTAATTTTTTTCCATGTAAGCTAAACTTCTTAAAATGAAAAATCACACGAGATAAAGGAGATAAAATTCGAGATTAATTTTACCACTCTATTTTTCTAATATTTTATTGCGTTGACAACGATGATCATACACCATTTCAAAATATGTAGAGAACAAGTATAGTGTGTAAAAAGATGGATACTTTTTCCTTCACATTTTGTACTTTATAAAAGCTTGTAATATAATATTAAATTATTCTCCCCAGCACAAGTTTATGCATGATCACTATTCATAACCGAGCATATAGATAAACATCTAAAAGAAAGGGATTTAAGTCCAGAAGAAACTCTTGTATAACTAAGCAATAGTTTTGTGTCTACATCAGAAAACACACATATGTCAAAGAAAACTCAAATGCTTGCAGGTTCACTGGAGTTTATTTGTCCGTATCATCAGCTACGAGCCTCTCAAGTCTTCTGAATGATAATATCAACACCATATTCTGGTTCAACAATCATTCTATATGCTGGAGAATGCCTATAATTAGGAGAGAGAGTGAAGCTAAACCTGGAGATGATAAGGGCTAGCACAACCTTCAATTCAACCATTGCAAAGTTCTTTCCCAAGCACAAACGAGTACCCAACCCAAATGGCACATAAGCTTGTGGATACTTGCAGGCCTTCGACACTCCCTCACTGAACCTTTCTGGTTTAAACTCATTAGCATCTGCTCCCCATATTTCAGGATCTCTGTGCAGGGTTGGGATCAGAGTCCACAAACAAACACCCTTAGGAACATCCAGGTTTCCAATTTGGATATCTTCGTATGCCTCCCTTGACACAAAGGCTGCTGGTGGATATAAACGTAGCACTTCTTGAATCACCATACCCAGCTATGTACAAATAAGAAGAACAGTTTCATAAGATTACGAGATGCAAGACTAGTTATATGATTTCTGAAAACCAAAGAGCATACCGTTTTCAACAGAGGGAGAGAATCTGAATCTGGTATACCGTTGGGGCAATGTTCAGCTACCTCAGCCCTTATACGTGTCTGCCATTCTAGGTGCAAACCAAGAAGCATCAAACACCAGGAGGCTGCTACAGCAGTGGTTTCATGACCAGCAAAGTAAATGTTTTTGCAGTTATCCACAATGAACCGTTTGGAAAAGTCCTTCCCCAGACTCTGATCACTCATGGCTGCTTCCAACAGTAACTGCATCAAATCCTTCTCTGATGAGGATGCCTCTGAGCATTCCCTCTTGCGTTTCTCCACTAACTCCCATATCAATGACTCTATCTCTTTCTCCAAATTCGCTATCTCATTTTGCTTCTTTGACTTGAAACTCAGTTTCTCACTGCCATTAATTAATAATTAATAAACTTTTAGGCCACAAATAAACTCACCATTCGTCTAGTGACATTTTGATGTGCATGTATAAAGCTTTTAAGACACGCTCAAGGTTATATATATATAGATCAAAATAATCAGCATTCTATGATGCCTTTTTATATGTATCACTCTTACAATTCTGCAGATTTACGTGTATGAAGAATTGTACTGTAAGATAGTAGAATTTTAAAGGGTAAAATGCATTAAGTTCTCAAATTTTGGTTAAAACTGATTTTCGTTCTAACGTTATACAAATCGGAAAAATAGTGGTTTCATTCAATAATCTAGTACACTTCATTTTGACATGACAGAAGAACAGAATCTACCACATTTTAGAAATACAAGAACTAAATTCACTTTCTTAAAATGTAAGAACTAGAACTAATTCCCACCAAATCATTGAGTGACTCAAAACAAATATTATCCGTTTTAGATTAATAAAAGATTGACATACCGAAAACTGCCGAGGCCAAAAAGGAAGCCACGATGCTTGAACATGGCCTTCTGCATGCTTCTAAGCTTGGAGAAGACTTCCTTTCCCTTGGAATAAGAATGGCCAAAGCAAACCCTTGAAATAACATCAGCTGATAAACCTCTCAGATCTTTATCCACTTTAACTTCAGCTGTGGCACCTCCTTGGCTCTCAATAGTTTGCTCCCATTTCAATAGTATTGGCTGCGCTGACTCTATCATTAAGTCCACCATACCCTGCAATACATAGTCATGAACTTCACTGTCTTACCAAGAATCATTTACTAAACTACAAATATAAGAAATGTAACATACTCTTTTATAAATACTTTCTCAAAGTCTCCTCTAACTTGGTTAAGAAAACATGCAGGAGACAGTTAATATCCAAGAGCAAAAATATTTAATTCATTAGTGTCAAAAATTACAGAGGTGGGATAATTTAGTCCTTCAATCATTTTCTCTCTACTAACACATGATTGATTGATATTAATTCAGTTGCCTAAAATTTAATCCTAAAAATATTAATTCAGATGAATTAGAAAACTAAAGCATCTTTCATCTGTAATAATTAAATAGTTAATTTTTCCTAGGAATTGATATCTCATATACTTTTTGTAAGAACCAATTGGACATTTATTATATCTTTTAGCTGAAAATATAAACGAAAAAAAAAAGGGGGGTAAATAGACAAGGGGTGGTGGTATAAGGTAGTGACAGATAGTTAAAAATTTATACATACCTTAACTTTGTCCATGAAGAATTCAGCTGCAACAAGTTTCCTCTGCTGTGACCAACTGATACCATTGGCTCTCAAAATGCCATTGCCAAGCATAGGTTCAAGTTTTTTTGTTAAGTAAGTAGGCTTACCCAAAACCAAAGTGATGCACTGATTCATTTCTCGTACTAGATCCGGTTGGTTAATATACAGGTGCTGTTTCATCCCTGTGGAGTAAGTGTACAGTAGACCTGCAAGACCAGATATTCACGTCTCCTAATCATTAACTGTTAGAACAGAAGCATAATGCATGCCATTTTGTACAAATTTTGATCATATATACTATAATAATAGAGAGACTTGATCTCACTCCTGTCATTACATGGTCCACATTTAGTTAACATAACATTTTTTAGTGTATTATTATTCACATCTGTTGGAAACTATAGAACTATCCGAGTTATACTTATTTTAATAAATTTAAGCTATGATACATAATATATTAAAAGGAGATATGATAAAGGATGTGATGCCAAAACTCTTTGAAATTGTATAAGTATATGTTAGTATAAGTTTCTGTTGTTGAATAATAATGAAGAAAGAGAAGAGGAAAATATGAGACAAAATAATCCATAGGATACATAAATCTTAGAGTTGCTATATAGCCTACAGCATAGGCCCACGGGTACCCAAATTGATACACAACAGCTGTAAAGTTGAGAACTCCAAATGTATTTGTCATACAGTTAAGGTATGATATGAATCCATTTTTCTCAAAAATATTAATGACATGACATGAATCCATAGAGGGTGGTAGTGCTTGATTTTTTCCATGAGTGGACAACTTGTTGGCTTATCCTGCATGATTTAGTATGGATTTTGCAGAACAGTCTTAGTTTTCAGTAGAAGATAAGATACTAATGTATCTTGTAGAGCCCACACCGGTCAAACTTATTATTATTATTATTATTATCTATGTTTACTTGTTAATTCATTTTTTATCCTTTTTCTTTTGCATTAATTGGGTTAGGAATAAATTTCAAGAGAGTAGCTATGTATACAGAGAAATTTATACTATTGGTACTAATGTTCTTTAAAATTGTTTAAACAGAAGGGAGAGAGAGATTCCCTTTAGCATTTCCAAAACCTTCTCAAAGTTTTCATGGAATTTTCTAATTTTCAATTCAATTTTACTTTTGGATTCTCAACTTGCAGCAAGTGGAGAAACCTCTTCTTTTTTTTTTCTGCAAGACAAGACTGCAAGTGGTGAAATAAGGAAGGATATATTCTTTTTCTGCTTTTTTTTCATCTAACACATAAAATGAAAATACAAAAATAATATGTAGATTAATTCAGAACATTTGTAAAATATTTAATCATAATGCTTAATTACTTAAAAGCTAAAAGAAGATTGCAAAAGATATATTCCTTCTTTTGGTGCCCATCATGTATTATTAACTTTTTAAATGTCAAGATCATGTTTTCTTTAGGAAAATATCTGTTTTTTCTCTGCCATCCCACCTCAATCCCAAATTGCTAAGTATCAACAAAATAAAGACTAAGGAAGAATGTTCAAAAAGACTTATGTCATGTCAAAAACTCATCCAACTAGGTACCACCAAATGTATAAACACAGGATTTTTTGCCCTCTGGCACCTTGCTTCACCACTAAAGAAGATAACAAGGCAAAAACTACAGAATCGTGATACCCCACCAAGTATTCTTAAAATTAGTGCTCCAGCAGAAGAGCACAGTTAGGCACATAAGCACTTAGCTTGACTTTCGGCAAAAGCTAATACCCTGTCTCTAAAATCATGATTGCAAAATTTTGAAACTATTGGTATAGGCCAGTGGTTCAATACAAAAAATACTTGAACCTTAAAACAGTAGTGAATGCATTTGCTTTGAATACTTATTGCAAGAAAGAGTAAGAAGATATAATGGATTGAGAGAAAGTGTAAAAGTTTCTGAAGAAGTTACATGAAAAAGATTCTATGAAGGTGTAAGTCCGTAAGTTAGTATATGGAAGAAACAACTAGGTTTTTCTTTTATTTTCTTTTTTAACTAATAAACTTGTTGAAAGAGGGTCCAAATCTAAAACCATGCAGAAATTTTAAGCAGATTTGAGAGTGACCAACATCCTCAGCACCAGATTTGTTTAGATATTATCCAGAAAGATTGGTTAAGATTAATGAGAACAAAGTAGAAGGAGAAGAAGAGAAGAGTACCATATTGTTTCCTCCAGTGCTCAAAATAGGGGAAGAGGGTTGCAGTGCAGTCATGAGCCACATACTGATCAGAACCGTTGGAGGTTGAAATAGAAGCTTTGGCTAGGCTAGCCTGAGCTTGAATTCTCTGCATATCAGACAGATTTCCATGCAGAAAAGAAGGTGGAGGCCCTTTTATTCCTTGCATTTGTATCCTCTTCCTCACCCTTTGAGACTCAAGCCACAAACTTCCATACACATACAGTATCCAGCTCAGAACCCCCACAACAGCAACTGAAAAAACTAGTTTCATGGCAACAAAAACCTCCTCCATCTCTACCTTTCTCTCTGTTGCTTCTTCCTTTCACTCTTGTGATCTAAATAGCACACCAGAGACACCAGAGAGCGTGTTCAGCACATAATATTATATATTAGTATATCAGGGATCAAAAGCTGGTTATTTTGGCCTGTTGTGGAGTGTTGTTTTATATATTTTAGCATGGAGATGAGGGTGGGAAAGAAGAGAGAGAAGTGACTTCGGTGCAGTAAAGGGTAGTGACAGATTCTACAACTGTGATTGGGTTATGAATCCCTAGGAAAGTGTACCAGAGCTGAAGGAGAAGGACTACTGTAGCAGGAGCCTCTGACATATGCAAAAGATTTATATATCTATGCAAGAATGAATATATGTAATATGATGATATCATGTTATATTTATATGTTCACATGCTTTCTCAGTGGAAAAATTTATGTTAATGGACCACAAGTCAGATGATTATTAAGGATAAGCATTTATTTGTTTATTAAATTAGTAGTGTTTAACAAGGAGGACTTGCATTTTCTATCATTTGTAGAGTTTGATACTTATCAAACAATACAAATTTATTGTTTACATAACTTTCAAATTGACAACTGTAATGGATGATTAAGCAATTAATTAAGTGGTGAGCTTAACTACCTTTCTTTTTTTCTTTTTTCGTGTGCATTATTAGCATATTTTATATAAGATTTAATAAGTTTGAAAGGAAATGCACAACAAATGAAAGTAAAGTTATATATTATATTTCATTAATTTTATGATATGTTAGTTTAATAATTTATATTTGTCATATATTACAGTTAAGAGTGTTGGCAGCAAAAGAGAGACTAGACCTATTTTATGTAGAGAGATCCTTCCTTATCTTTATGTTATAAAAAAAAATAATACTTCTCTCTGTGATGAGACTTTCTAAATTATTTTAGTGAAGAATTAAAGAATGACATGTGTTGAAGAATGTCAAATTATTTAATGAACTGAATCAGAAAAAAATTAATGAGCTTCGTGTTGTGTTTAATGACAAATACCTGTCATCTGCTCCGATTTTTGGTGTGTCCTAGAAAAGGAAGTCCATTACCCCACACCTCTGCTTTCTTCCTCAATTGGTCACTTTGACCTCGGTCAAATAAACTATATTTTCAAGTTATTTTAGGTATTTGTTTTTTCACCACAATATATTTATTTTTTATGATCATATTTGGTTGTTCTGTTTCCTTTACAGCTTATTATTTAATTTTTGTTTTTTTTTTCTATTATTGCCCAAAGATAGTGCGTTTTATAGGAGTGTCATCATTTTTTTTCCTTTATTTAAAGCAGATTCAATACATAATTTCACAAGTACCATTCAAATTATTTCTCGTCCGTGATTTTCATATTGAAAGGTCGTTTTCATATGTGAGTTAGTGTAACGGATCAATTTTTTTTAGTTTAATAATTGAGTGTCTTCTGGACACATTCATGCTCTTTCACCCTTTGAATAGTGTTGGTCATAAACTTTATTTCAACTTCTATTTATGAATTGCTTGGACCATTTTAAAATAAGTTATATCTAATATATAAATTTTAGTTTTAATTATTTAGATTGAGTTTATAAATCTTTTATGTTTTCAACTTTTTTTTTCTCTTCAGCGACATTAAATTATTCATCTTTTTCTTCATCAATTAAATGACACAATTTAGAAGATAGAAGATAGTAGATAGTAGATTTAGAATAATTCAATATAACTATATTTTATTAATTATATCTAATTATGTGTATTGATATAGATGAATCAATTGTACACTTATAAATTTAAATCAATTCAAATATATTGTAGTTATTTAAAACTAATAATGATATCTCAATGTTGTATTGATTGGAAGTTAACGTTTTGAGATTAAATTTTGGATATTTCAAAAGATAGAAAATGCAGTAAAATTGTGTTTTCTTTCTTGGATTCTTCCTTAAGAATTTATGCTTCCTAACAAACAAAAAAAACTTTTAATGAAAGTCAATGGTGGAAGCTTGTGATCACAATGTGGTGCACTCTTCAAGAGACTCCACAGGCCCTTCAACTTGTATTCATTGAGTGGTCCTTTTCAATGGTGGATTATACAGTTGTGAAGATTCCATCACTCATAACACTGGATACCTCGTCCAGGGTTTTCATATTCATTTTCTAAAAAATTAGGTAGAAAACAAACACACAGGTTGTATTTTATATATAGATCTTTATATGGGTTACTTTTTAATGTAAAAATTCATTTTCTTAATAATTGAATTTGTGTTATATGTATTTTTTCTGTAAGTATGTAAGTATAAAAAAAGAGTTCACTGAATATATTTTTTCATTTTAAAGCTTTTTATATTTAGCTCTGTAAGGTATTTTTGCGAATTTGCAATTGTTATTTATAGTCATTCAATTGTTTTCGTGAAGTTTCCATTAATTGGATATGGAGAATGAGAATGTATGATAAATTTCACCAAAGTGTTTCATTACAAGCTGTGATACATGTTATTATAAAATATATAAGATTGATCGGTAATTTTCTACTAAAATATGAGGAATTATATACATATTTTTTTATTTTAAAATCTTTTGATATAAGCATTAGATTGAGAAATTCTTCCAATATATAAGTTCTAATGGTACCCAAAAGTTAATTAATACGTATACTAATGATGCAACTTCTAAAAGTTTGGGATTTGTGTTGACTTTTATAGAGATTGTATCGATACATATATTTGTAGTTTCTCTGTTTTTGGTACAAAATTTTGTGTTAAAATTATGGGAGTTATTTTTTCTATTGATTGGAAAGTGATTTTATATTGTTATGTAAGATTTTTTTCTAATTCTCAAATTGTTAGTTTGTTTCTTACTCCATATTTGTTTTCAAAACATAGATAGGGAAGAAATGTTAGAGAGTGCATCTACCAAAGTCTCAATGCACGGATAATGAGAACAATTTTTGTTGATAACTTTCTCTTCAAATGTGCTAAGAAGACAAAGAAATGTATTCAAAACATAAAATATTAATATAAGTTTTACATTAAAATAAACAGATAATTAAAATAATAAAAAATAAAATCAATTTATTTAAATTTTAGTAATTTATTTTCGTGTATTTTTATTATGAAATATAATTTTTTTATCTATTATACTCATTAAATTATTTATAAACTTGCACACTTTCTCTTTACTTTAAATTATCTTTTTCTTAATCTAAACAACTACACTTTTACCTTTAGGTCTATTATGATTTGAAAAAATATTGTAAAAACATGTTTTTTTCAATATAAAAATTTGTATATTCCATCAAATAATTATGTATTGAAACTATTTAAGTTATTGAGTAGACATACTATAATCCTACTTGTAATATAACATTTTACTTTATGAATTTAAAGATTACTTGTTTGGTCCCTATTTTGCTTAAAATGTTTCTATTTGTTCTTACTTTTAAAAGTTTAAATTGTATCCTAACTTTTGAAAAAGTAACTAAATTAGGTTATTTTAAAAAGAAATTAATAACGGTGTTAATATGTCACATGTCAATTTGTAGTTTTATTATTATTTTTATTTTTATTTTGCAAAAATTTTGTTGGCACGTGTCATGTCTCTAGGGTGACACGTGACACTATCATATGACAAGATATTATCACGTGTTAGGTGTTATTGTCTTGATTTTAATTTAGTCAATATACATATATATATATATATATATATATATGTGTGTGTGTGTGTGTGTGTGTGTGTGTGTGTGTGTATCTGATTCACTTTAATATTCACTTTTTTTCAAAATTAAGCAATATTGTTCAGATCCAAATTGAGACCAAATTTATTGTTTGTATAAATATTATACAATTTTTTTTTATTAAAAATGACATTTTAACATATTATATTATTGTATATTATTAACCCATGTTTTGCTAATCATAATTTTTACCACTAAATTTTAATATAAATATTAGTATAATATTTATTTAAATAATAAATTTGGTCACAATTAAAAGATAACAAAATTTATTATGGTATAAATGATATTAATTAATTTATTCTTATAAAAGAATAGATTAATAATATATTAGTTGTAAATACTTATTTTATTTTAAAAATATTTATACTTAATTAGTTTTAATCTTATAAAAACACATGAATTAACAAAACAAAGATTAATAATATATAATAATGCAATATGTTAAAAAGTCATTTTTAATAAAAATAATCAGCATAACATTTACACAATTAGTATTTTTTATCTCAATTGGGAGAAGAACAATATTGTTTTGTTTTGACAAAGTTGAGACTAAATTAGATAGAAAAGACATATATATGACTAAAGGATTATGATACTTTGACAAATTTCTTTTTGACAATGTTTTTCAACACTCCAAATCTTTTTCTTCTATTTTCATGTTATATCAAACATTTCTTTCATTCATTGAGGTGCAGTCCCATATGCATTGTCAAAAGTTTGTAAAGAAAACTTTGTTAAAAAATAATTTCTCTATGACTAAATTGGAATCAAGACAATGACATTTGACACTGACATTAACACATGTCAGTTTTCTGCCACGAGGCGTTGACAATGCCATGTGTCACCCCAAGGACTTGACACGTGACGAAAGTTTTTTGAAAAAAAAAATTACAAAAAATTAAAAAATATAAAAAATCACAGATTGACACGTATCAGGCCATTAACGTACTAACGTCGTTAGTATTTTTTTAAAGAACCTAATTGAGACACTCTTTCAAAATTTAGGATGCAATTGAAATTATTTAAAAATGGAATCAAATTGAAACATTCCAACCAAAGTGGAGATCAAACGAGTAATTAAACCTTAAATTTATAATCAAAAGAAAAATTATAAAAGTGTTATTTGAAAATAATTTTTTTTTTACAAAAAATAACTTATTACTAAATAAAGTATCTTTTTGAAATTTCAATTTTAAAAATAAGATATTAAATTAAAAAGTAAGAACAAGATTAAAGCTATTAAATTTGTTGTTGATAATATTTAAAAAAATAATTATAAAATATTATATATAATTGTTTTGATGACGTAAACTAATAAATATATTTCATATTTTCTATTTAAATATGTAAAAATAATATGAACATCTTAATTTAAATATATCTACTAACTTAATAATCTTAATTCATTTCTATTTCACAGTTATTTTAGCACTAAACCAATTGAAATTAATGATGAAGAGAAGACTGAAAAGAAATTAAGATAATGTCATAAATCTAAAAATATTGTAGAAAAATAAAACTAAAAGAATTATGTTTACATAGATTTGAAATATATTTAATGTAATAAAAATATAATATAATATGGACCGTTTGTATTGATCTAAATATATATTCAGTTTTGGATTAAAAGACCCATTTTTTTCTTCCTTTCTATTTTTTGTATTTTTAAAATTTTTACCCATATACCTTTCATTTTTTTATTTTTTTACTTAAAAATTAGTTTGTCGAACTTTGTTAAAATTTCGTTTGTAAAAATATTATTACTCTTTTTTTTATACAAAGGTGTTACTAATTAGAACAATGATATACCCACATACCCACATGAGTTTCATCAATTTAACAAGTTATACTTTTCATTTTATTTCTATCCTAGAATTCAAACGTTGTCCCTCCTTTCTCTCTAATTCTTCTCCATATTTCATCTCTTTCAAAATTTAATTACACCTTGTAGTATGTGAGCAATTAAGAATAATTCTTGTCTGAATAGAAATTTGAACAGAGTAAATTTATATTTATTTTATAAATTTTTTCTTTTTACTTTTACATTGTTTTAGTTATCAATTTTAGTGAGGTAGTCGAGAGAAGTGACCCCCTCAGTTAGTTCCGCCATATACTAAATTTTTACCATTTTGGTTACCTTATTCTAATTCTCAAGTGTGAGTAGCTTTATTTCTTGAAATGTGGAGTTTAACTATGAGGAAAATTATTCAAAGGGAAGGGAAACTAATAAAATTTTTATTAATATTGATTTAAATTTATGATGATGATATGATTGTTATAAATGAATGAGATATTAAACTTTGTTCGTAGACCAATTATTTATATGTGATTTTTTTATCAACAATAAAAAAATTGTAAATAGAAAAACATTTGGGGTGTTCTAACCCTTTTACAAAAAAAAAAAAAGAAGAGCAAAGAACAAAATCGTAAAAAACTAAAAGAGAAAGCAACACCTATAGCCTATCAAAAAGAGGATACAACAGTTAAAAATAACTATTTTACAAGTAAAATAAACAAATTTTTGAAGACAAAGAGACAAAACAATATTGAGGGATTCCACAAGCTCAGGGAAAAACCACTATCTTGCCAGCTTTGTGGCAAGATTTCTTTTTTGTTTTCTATGCATGTCCATCTGATCTATAAACCCACACTTTGTGTTCTGCAAAAGAAATATCTAGGCTATATAGCCCTAGTCTAGATGACACATTAGATGAGCACAAATAAATAGTTGTGTAAAAGTGTAACTTCAAAAAGATATCGCAAACAAAGTATATCTCAAAATACCTAACAAACAAGCACCATGTGATATGTGTGGACAAGACTACACCTCAGGCAGCTACAAAAGCATCCCCTAACTAACCAAAAAGAAAAACAAACTCCTAATCCACTATTGATTTAATGCACAAATTTAGACACAAGCACCAGTCTGAGTATGTGAATCTCGCATTAGAAACGTTATTAGTTATCCACATCCAAGCCTTGGCTTGGCCTAAGTTGAACACTTCCTCGCCATCATTCACCTTACTCCTGAAAATGATTCCATTCTTATGCATTCTGATGGTCCATACAATAGCAACCCACATACACTTCCAAACAAATAGAATTATCCTTTTTACTTAACCCTAGTATACAAAAATTGATGGAAATAGTTTTTTGCTAAAAAGTGATGTACCGTAGTAATACCAACCTAATTAGTACACAAATTCCATATACTTTGAGCAAAAGGTCAATTAAAGAATATGTGACCCACTGACTCTTCACACTTGCCACACATGACAGACACATTGGTACTCACACTCACCCCTCTTGTGATCAAATTATCGCATGTTGCGACTTTGTTTAAGATTACTTTCCATGCAAAGTGTAAGGCATTTGGTAAGGCTTTAATATTCCAAAGTTGTACAAATAGATCATCATCGATATTTATCGATCTTGTTATGAGTTTAGTATAGGCTGATTTTATAGTATAAACATTAGTATGATTATCCTTCCAAACCCACTCATCTTCCTTACCCATAGTCGCTTCATAAAAATAAAGTTGAGTAAATATTGTTGATCTGAGTATGATGTATCAAATTGTTCAATTTGTAATATCTAAGAATATTTTGAATTAAATTAGACATATTTTTGTGCATGGAAAAAGTAAATGGTTCAAATAGATCCAATAGTTCAACCTGATACACATATTAGATTTATTTAGTCCCATTGGACGACACCTTAAAGTCGCAAGATTCAAGTGGGAATTTTGTCTTGTAGACAGCTCTCAACTTTCTTCTAGTTGGGTAAGGCGTCTCTTTAGGTATGCTAAGTGAATTTGACTCCTAGAGTTGGGTCATTAAGCGAGAGGAAAGAGTCGTTAGACAAAAATATTTTCTTCAAAATCTAGAGAGTAGGTTGATCTTGGCCGCTGGACGGGTATGCGTTCATTGGACACATTTTTTAGAAATTTGCTCGTAGTACTCGCTTGCTGAGCAAGCCAACAACTTACTAGGCGATTTCCTTTTTTTAGTTCCAAAGGGCTCAAGTAATATGCTTTGACTGCGCAAGCCATGCCGTTGTTGAGCAAGCTTATCTTTTAAGGTGACTCATTGGGCAAAAAATAAATGTTTTAAATGTATGAATGAGTAAAGTTACGTGTTTTAGATCTTAGGTGTATATTTAGCTTACTATTAAGATGAGATATGTGATTGTGTTAATGATGTGATTATAGTGACTCTTAGGGAGGGAGTACTACACTAATATATGGTTAGGTAGTGTATTACAAAGTGATTTTGTTCTGAGACTATCCTAACTACTAATATTGGATTCACATAGAGAAAACCATATATTTGTGAGAGTCAAAAGAGATTTTTGTATCTAATGTATGATAAGGAATTGTAACTCGCAGATATCACAAATTAACTCTAGTCATGCTCAAAATGGACTTTATAGTCCTAATATGTATTTATAATTATAGCTCTTGAGTGGCGGGAGTGAGTCATGACAGGTACATGGTCTCTAAGTCTATTCAGTACACAAGTCTTCTAAAACTAGAGTCAGATGTTTATGTTAGCCGTGAGGGTTGAGTCAAGAGAGTTGTTTTGTGTGATAAACATTTTATTGATGAGAATTGTTAATTTGAGATGATGGTATTGAGTACTATGTTGTAATTTTCACTAGCTTACCCTATGTTTTATATGGTATTGTGATATTTACTTGCTATGATCGAATGTTGTATGTGAGTAGATAATCGTGCCCATGTTTAAAGGCTCAATGGTGAGACCGCAAGAGTTTTGAGTTGTTAGAATAGACTATATATATATATATATATATATATATATATATATATATATATATATATATATATATATATTACCATCTATTATTAGTTATTTATATATATAATTTTAATTAAATTTAAGAACAATTTTCATCAAATACAATAAATCTTTGAGGGAGATTTGTTCATTATGATCTCTTGCAACAAAATATTGTGTGACAACATTTAAGTAGGATGACACTACAAGATAACTATCACATAACATAGTTATCAAGTTATCAAAAACATCTAATTACAAGAACTTAATTAAAAAATTTAAAATTTTTAGAATTTAATTAACTACAAAATTTTAGTAAGGACTCCATCAAAATTACCCAAATTTATTATAAACTCAAAAGTCCTTCAAATAATTAATTCTTTGTTTAGCAATGGCATGATAATAAAAAAAACAGTTAAAGATTCGACTACTTTGTAAAATTGTATTGAGTGTTGATATATAATTGACGTCAAATTGTTCTACCATTTCGATTTTATAAAATAATTAACATATATTAAGACATTTCATAAGAAACATATAATTTCCTTTTGATTCTTCACTCCTCAAATAGGTGATATAAATTTGTATAATTTGATATTGTCAGCTATGTCCGTAACTCAATACTTATAATAAGATACAATACATCCCTATTAATTATCTGACTTATAAACAAACATCTATTTATTTTCATCTCACTCACACATCAAACATCACAATTCAATAAACAACATTTTAAATAAGTAAAGCAAAGAAAAATATAATACAAACTTATTTTATGATTACATCTCATATAAAAATTTTAAAACTAATTTAATCAAGTAATGAATTCCATATAAAATATTATAAGAGTATTGTTTAGGTGATGCTTTCTCACTTAAACACCATTTTTTAATAAAACATATCATATTATCTAGAGCTGTCAAAACAGGTAATCCGGTTCGACCCGACTAGACCCACCACGAGTTGATCATTTAATGAGTCAATCCAACCCGACTCACTTATTAGCGAGCCAAACAAATTCACCCAACCCGACCCACCATGGGTTGGTGGGCTAAACGGGTTGACTCACAAGTTCACTTAATTAAAAAAATATTTTTTTTTCAGTCAAAACAAAATTATAATTCTAATTAAAATCTAAATAAACATTAATACAATCCAAATACAAACCAAAATCACAAAAGTACAAATTATTTATGTGTTGGCTAAAAAAAAATACTTGTGTGACTCTTTATTTGCGAGTTAATTCACCAACCCGGGTGAGCTGGGTCAAAAATTAACCTGTATTAAAATTTGTAAAAAAATTTCAACCTAATCCAACCCAAACCTGTGGTCAGCCGGGTTGGCTCGTGAATTCCAACCTATTTTAACAGCTCTAATATTATTGGTGATCATTATCACAGTCAGAGTCACAATGGAATGACAAAAATGTTTAACAAAAGACATGTTGAGTTACTATACCATAATTCATTATAAAAAGAAAAAAAGAAAAAACTACAGAAAAACTCTTTTAGCAATAATGGTCTTTAAAATCAAATTTAAGTTGGAGAGTTGAACCAGTGTATGAAAGGTATTACCATTATTGTAGGATGATTACCTTATATTAAATGTATAAAATTAATGTACTTTTTATTTATTTTTTTCAAAAAAGTAAAACAAAATTAAATGTGAAAACTATTTAAAATTATTTACTTTTAGAATCATAAAAATATTTACGAAAATATTTATTAAAGTCCAGTATTTGGATCCTACTTAATTCCATGTACCAAAATCAAATATACTTTACCAGCATATATGCATATGTCTCTTTATAACACACATTTAAAGTTCCAAATCTAATTAACAATCCAAATAAAACATTACCATATTAATGCTTTCACGCAATATCTCAAACTCAAATTAGTTGATAATTGCACCAACTTGATATAAATGTCAACACCTGCATTCATTTATATCACACTTTAAATAAATTATTTATTTAATTGACATCTGTTACATAACTAGTTTTATTTACTTTGAACTACAATGTTTAAAATTAATGAGGACGAGGAAAGAAAAACACAACAAATATTTTTTTATTGCTACGAAAGGTCAAATCTAACCATCAACGTTTCAAGGTGAAGTTAAAGAATTCAAATTGCTTCCACGAATTCCAGGTCCTTAGTGATGCATGCATAAAAAAAGTAAGAAAAAAGGGGAAATGAAAGAGACTAACGAAAGCAAAGTATCAATATATGATGATCTTCACTTTCTTTAATTAGCCCGTGGAAAGAAAATTGCAAATGGAGTAGAAAGAGAGTTTTGATTTTTCTTTAAAGTTTGAGGGGAGGGGATTTTTTTTTTTAAGAAATATGAAGAAAAGTGAACAATGTTTCAAATTTTGAAAAGGATGAAGAGCATTTGGATATTCTATTTGCACCTCCTATATTTCCCAAACCCACTCCACTTTATTTTACTTTATATTGTAATTCAAAAACAAGCCTTAATTAGTAATTAGGTTAAATATATTTTTAATCTTTGAATTTATATTTAAATTAAAATTAAAAAATAAGTCATATTTAGTAATTGAATTAAATATATTTTTAATTCTTGAATTTATATCTAAATTACAAATCATTCTCAACAAAGTTTGGACCAATTTCTTGTCCATACGTTATTAATGTTAATACATGTAATTTTTCAAAAAGAAAAAGTGATGAACTGTTATTTTAAAATTTGATGTTTAGGATTTGACATTAGTAGAGTCGTGGTTAGGGGAAGAAAATTGAAGCTTTTGAGAATGAGTAGTTGGTGGCGTTGAGGGCATTGTTGATGGTGTGAGGAGTGATTCATTGGGATTTTGTAAGCGTTGCAAATTCCTAGTGAAAGTCTGAGTTTTGGATGTTTAGGGGTTTTGTTGATTTAGGGTTTTTTTTTCCATTATTGTTGATTTTCTTTGGGGATTAATGATAAAACATTGTTATATTATTATTGTTTGATAAAATCTCAATGTTGTATCTTTAGATTCATGCCGAGAAATCGTGTATCGAAGTCTCGAGTAACATCAACTTCATCTTCGTGGTTAAGAGTAAAAGTACGTGGTTGTGGGAAAAGATTATTACTTATGAAAGCAAGTACATTGAAGAACAAAGGAAGATTGTTTTGGAAATGTAGAAATTGAGTTGTAAGTAAAAAATATATATTTTTTGTTTTGAATTTTGTTATGATGGTTTTTTAATGGTTAAATATGTTTTTAGTTTCTAAACTTTGACACAAAATTGAAATTCGTCTATATTCCAAACTTTGATACAATTTGTTCTTCAAACTCTAAAAATGAATAAAATATAGTTTTCCAAAACCAATTGTGTTAATTCTTTTTACATTTAAATGACATTTTAGGTTGACGTTTGAACTGTTTGTACCGTTTGACATGTTCTATCTCAAATATTAGTCTGAAACGTTGTTTAACACGTAAAAAGTTAATATTATTGGGTTAAGAGGACTATATCTATTAATTTTTAAAGTTTCAGTATAAAAATGTGTTCAAGTTTAGAGACTACAAATATTATAGAGTTATTCTCATTGTAATTATTTTCAATGAGCTAATGAAGTAGAAGGTGAAACGGAAACGAGGGCAACAACCAAAATGGAAGAAGAAATTGCTTCCATTAATGACAAAACTTGTAGCAAAATTGGTTATATTGTCCTACAAAT
>Ga0214542_1006116_pt1 | contig 22261 bp, 7 predicted proteins | sample CNSS1metaG_FD_160096 | JGI IMG/M metagenome (GOLD analysis project Ga0214542, IMG submission 160096) | Root nodule microbial communities from cowpea collected in UCLA plant growth center, Los Angeles, California, USA - CNSS1 | ecosystem: Host-associated > Plants > Roots > Nodule | place: USA...
CTTCAGAGGTTTCTTTGGCTTTTCCCTTCAGGTTGGCGTCTGCCTCGATCCTTCTCCTGAGGCGGGAGTTCTCTTGTTTTAGCGCTTCCATTTCCTCAGCGCTGCGCTTCTTCAGGTCTGCGAGCTCCTGTTGCATCTTTACCTGGCCGTCTAAGATGGCGGCCAAGTCAGGGGCGATGCCGGAAAGTCCAGAGGGACCAGCGTCCACTTGCTTGTTAGCTCCAGCTTTGCTACGGGTAGAAACCATCTTCAGAGAAAAACGGGTACTAAAGGTGCTCGTCTCGTGCCCCACGGTGGGCGCCAATTGTTCCTGCAGAGAACAAATAAGATAAGTTAGGCACAAGCGTCACCTTACCATGTAGTCCGCTATCTCTTCAGTTGGCCTCTTCCCGGTCGATACATGTCAGCTTGGACCCGAGAAGGGTTACCTGCAGAAGAATCTCCGAAGCTCAAGTAAGTCAAAGCTCTCAGAGAGTTAAATCAATGATTAATGAATGCGTACCTTTAAATGATGGGGTCCACTTTATAGAACATTAATGACGTTTGACCATTTCATGGGCTGGGTCTTGACCTGGGCCCTAGCTTGGGCCATGAGTGGGCCTGGGCCACAACCCAGGCCCTTGAGGCCTATTGAATGCGGGGGTCCCCTTAGCTTTTTGGAGAACTTAGCAGGTGTGTTCGAGTAGTCGGTCAACTTGGCTAGGTGGCTTATATTGGTGATGTTCGAATATTAGGTGGTCTCGATATACACTACTTTTACTTGGTTGATTTCGGCTAGATACAGTACACCAATCCCCCAGCCTTGTCCGATATGGGTTGTCGTTCAAGGATGATATGTGCTAGGTGTGATACACATATTAAACTAAAGCAACTTCATTATGAATGAACTAAAAATGTGCGAGGTCATAACTACTTTTATGAGAAAGTTGAAAGTTTGAAATAACTTCGATTAAGTTTAATCACATTTTCTATAAAAAAGAAAAGTCATGTTAGCATGACTTCAATTCTATAATTAAATGAATTAAAGTATATTATATTGTGATGACTTTAATTCTACAACAAAATAAATAGAACTGAAATTATTACGCCATGACATGACTTAAAATAAAATTGAAGTCGTATAACATAATACAACTCTAGTATATAGTTAAAAAATGTGATTAATCTTAATCAAAGTCATCTCAAATTGTTATGACTTCAACTTTTTCTACATAAATTGTCATGACTTGGCAAAACTTTAATTCATCTACAATAAAACGAGTTCAACATGATCCAACTTCATTTTGAATTCGTGCCAAGTTTATACACTTGCCGAAACTTGAATTTTTTTTGAAACTTGCTCAGATGTTGCAATTTCATAAACATTAGAATGATAAAAAAGCCTTCAAATGGTCATGCTTTCACACTAATGCACTTAGAATGGTAAAAGAGCCTTTAAATGGTCATGCTTTCACACCAATGCACCCTCTTCTTCCTCTGGTGCTCGACGCGTGCATGATGGTGCCAAATAATTTTTTCACTCGTTCCAAAATTTAATTTTTGTTTTAAATCTAAAACTTTTCATTTTTTTACCCCTATTGAAGTAAAAATTAAAATTATCTACGGTTATAAAAAAAATATACATGTAGGCATCCACAAATACATCTTGATTTTTAAATTTCAATAAAATTACTCCTTAAAATAAAAATTCAAATACATTTTTGATCTTAAGGTAAGTGAAAATAAAACTATATCTTAACAAATTGGTAAGTGAAAATAAAACTATATCTTAACAAATTAATACAAATAAGTTAAACTTTTAAAAAGTCTAACAAAAGTGTTAAAAAATATAAATTGAAATAAATTTAATTTTTCAAAATTATGTTAATTATACATATTTAACTAAATACGCATAAATTCATATAATCAAATTCTAAATAAATTTTCGATTATTAATATTTGTAAATAAATAATTTTATTTAGATCACTTAAAAACTATGAAAATAGAAGTTATTAAAAAAAATAATACTTTTAATAGTAGAGTAAAATACTAGAGATATTTAAAAATAATTTAGAAGTATATATATATATAATATATATATATATATATATATATATATATATATATATATTATAAGCTTTTTTTGGGTACAACTGCTTAAGAATAAGCTTATTATTTCACCTGCTTCTAAACTACTATAGTGTGGAAACACATTTTTATGAGAAATTTAGTAGAAAGAAAATAGATATGAAAATACAAAAGTATATTTAGTAAAATAAAAATAAAAAAGCATTAGTCTCACCTCTTCATGTTTTGTATATAAAATAGTCCATTATCATCTCTTTACAATTGATTTCAGTGTTTAAAATGCTAAGAGTAACTGATTCTAGAATAGTCATATATTATTCATTTCATTTTTCAAGCACTCAGCTAATATGTTATCATACAACGATAATCCATTTATAAAGGACCCTATAAAAATACGACCAATTATCTGTGCAAGCTAATTGATAAGTTTTAATTAAATATAATTTATAATTTATAATTTTCCTTTGTTGTATCTTCTCTATTTGTTTCACACCGAACACTTCTAACATTCATTTTTCTTCTCACCATATTTTCATTCACTGCATTTTCTTTCTCTTTCGATTTTTATTCATCGGATTTCTCATTTGTTCACATCCTTAAACTCGTCCTAACATGTCAATCACATGTCATGTCAAGTCAATATCTAACGATTATAAGAGTGGTGATTACTCGAGAGAAGTAACAACACTTGACCTATCAAGTTTTCTGATTATCGTTGTAGTGCTGCCTAACTATATGGGATTTCTAGTATAATATCCTCCCAGAGGTGAAGATTAGAGTATAGTGGTGGGCTAATTCAAATAAAATTCACCTAACAAAAAGTGTCGATCAATTTCTGTTGTATGTGAAAACTAATCGGACTAAAACAATCGCAGGCCAAAAAATATTGTTGTATAGGTTAATTAATAACTCCTGTGAAAGGGGATTTTCGTCTATGCCATAAGTTCTGTCTCCAATCTGAACTGAGTCATCAAGTGGAATGGTTCAACAGACTGGCATGACACTTCATTAACTTCCATTGCATAAAGATATAATCAAGCAGTTTATATTTTCCTTAGGTAACAACTACGACCAAGAAGATTCCTCATATTCTCTCATCTCTGCAAAACACAACAATCCCTCATCTACTGGTTGCTGCCAGCAGAAGTACAGTTCTGCAATAACTAATTTTGGGGTGAAGCCCCCATAAAAATTGGTCAACATATTTCTAAAAGTGGAAAAGTATCATAGCCATATGGAAGAAAGGCAAGAAGGGAACTCATGCCCCAATTCAGCAAGGAAAAAAATTCAATGGTTAATTCCCTAACTCAAGTATGCATGTCAAATTTGAAAACAAAACCAGAATTCAACCATTCACAAGGACAGTTTTTTTTTTTTGCCAAGAGCTTCCCAAGACATGTTAAAATCTTGATTGGCAGGGGCACCAAATGAACATCTATAGCAAGCATGTTGACAGAAAGAAGGTATATACATTTAAATATTTTAACGTGTACAGATTAAGAGGGTCATTGAAATACCCGTTGCTCTTCAGAGAAGAATATTTACAAACCATGACAAAACTTGTCACTGTGGTAGTAAAAAAATATTACCTTTCAGTGGGTTGATGGGCAAACAATTTTACCATGCATTGTTTCTACTTTCTTCCAACGTAGGATCCCAACTTAGACAAATCTGGAATCCAGAATGACAATTCAGATGATCCAGTAGCAAACATTAGACTTCCAGGAGCCCACTTTATTACAGGCGGTCCAGTATCAGAAGTTGCACTCCTCCAACTTGCAACCTAGACAAGGCAAAAAAGAATTAACATTGGAATGGTAAGTACTATTCGTATTTAAATTCACAAAGGGAAAATACTATGTTACCCGAAGTAGAATTTAGAAGTTTTTTTCATGCATAACCGCTTTATGCATAATTAAGTATGTATTTGGTTTAACGTTTGGAAGCCCAAACCCAAGTTTACTTTGCATTGAAAGTCACATAATGATGTTTGACAAAAAAAAATTGTTTCATTGAGCACCAAATGTGGGTTGCTTTCAAAGCAATACCATAAAGCTTTTTCGTTGAATGAGACTTTCTGTTTCATTCAATCAAACTCAATTTTTCTAACTGCAATCCAAACATATCATAAAAAGTTCAAATTTCACACAACTTGCCAGGCTTCAAAATAGTATATTCTGTTATTTCTATGCAATAAAACAGATGGGGAGAGGAAAATGGACACAGTTATTGAAAAGAGATTAGTTGTCTAGTGATATCTAATGTCAAATAAAAATAAAAAGCCCTGTAAAAACTTTTTTTTTTTGTATTCTGAAAAGCTTATGTTGGAGTAGATTCGCCTAGTTTGAAACTATATTCCAATATTCTCTTGTACTCTTTTCTGTAATCTATATACTATATACTACTGCATCTGACGAAATACTCAAGCATAGTCATTTAGAGGTAATAAGTAATTCATTACAAGTTGCTATACTAGATTATGGGTGTTTTCTTCTGCTTAATTTTGTCAAGACTACTCTCACTCCATTATTATCAGTTTGCAAATAGGAAATAAATTACTGTATTCACAATCAAATGGTAGAACATTCTGAAAAATGAAACAGGAATAACATGATAGATGAGTTGGAAGCATATCCTCCTGATAGGAGAAAAACTATATTAACAGTTATTAAATTACTATCCAAACAAAAATATGTACAGAAAATAGCTATGAAAAAGAAAGAATATAGCTTATCATACTTCTTTGCCACTTCGAACACTCCATGCATAGATGCTTCCATCCCCAGAACCTGTCAAAGGATCCAAGTGTAAAACTATCAAATTAAGCATAACAAACCTACACACGCAGTAAGCAGCAACCAACAGGATCACACAAATAGGAAAAAAATTGAGAATACAAGACAGAAAAACCACACCATGATGCATACATTTTAATATAATCATATTCAATCCAAATCTTCCTTCCAAAACACTATTTCAGGCAAAAACAAACAGTGTAATAAAGATTTAAATGTGCGAATAATGAGTATACCAAATGAATAATGATCACAAGTTCTTGGAATGATCTGAAAATGCTTACCAGATATTACAAACATTCCCTCGGGGCTGAAAGAAGCTTCTAATGTGGAGTTGCATGAGACAGGCGTGACATTATATGTGGATAACTATGTAAATGTAATGAGAAAAAAAATCACACACAAAACCTTTCAATTCAAAGCACTATAAATTAAGTGAAACAAGGAAAGATACTGACGAGTGTGCCGCGAAACGAATCAAGCACATGAATATGCCCATCTGCCGTTGTTAAAAGAATGAGACTCCCATCATTACTAAATTTCACAACATTTGCATCAGACATATCTCCCCCAACGGAAAATATCTCAAAGGGACCCTGTAGCAAGTGAAATTCACCATATTAGATTATAACTGTGTGTCACAATTAACAGACAAAGCCAAGCTTTATACATATTCATACTCTCATTTTGAATTTGCAAACCTTTTCATACTTGCGAGCATCAAACATTCTTATAAATCCTCCAAAGGCAACTGCAAAGACAAGTCCTTGATCGTCATATGATATAGCAGGCCTTCCTTGTACACGTAACAGTCCCTATTTATTTTTAATGTAAGAAGCCCCTATAAAGTTATATGATGTATAATAAACAAAAGGACATAAAATAAGCAAGTAACAGCATGCACATGACACTACCTGGCACTTTTCAGCCCTTTGATCCCATAGTAAAACAGTTCGATCTAGAGAACCAGATATAAAGCAGTCTTTCCGAGAGCACAAGCTTAGCGACACAACCCTGGCAAATAACTGATATTCTTTTAGAACAATCAAATGGAATGAACATGAGTATTGTATCATATGATATGAAATTTAAATGAATATATTACAAAATGTCAGATACCAAACCTGTCATGGTGACCTTTGAAATATCTCAAATACTTGTTATCATGCAACGATAGAAGCCGCAAAGATTCTGGATTGATGGAAAAATTTTATAATGAGTATACAAAATTTACTGCCGATGCCAAGTTTATTGAAGAGGAAAGCAAGTAAGAAACACACCATCCCAACCATTTTTCGAAGAGTATATAACAGTTGTAGGATGAGATGTGAAGCAAACCAGGTCAACCCCATACTTTTTGCTATTAATTGTCTTCAAACAACTGATGGAAAATGTGTTGATGCACACATGTAGATTAGTTACACAAACGGAAGGATGGCAAGAAATTTCAAAGAATCAATAACATGACCATTAAGCTCTATATTTGCTCCATAGTCAATGTCAACAATTTAGCTGTAAATGATTGAACAATTTGTAGTTGTCAAATTACATCTTATGTCATTTATAAATGTTAATAAACCCAATCTGTTGAAAGTATTTGTCACATCAAATCAAATAATGATGCAATCTTCTTAAATCATACTAGAGATGTAAATCGATATGAGGATGCAACAATGACAATAAACTTTAGGATAAAAAGATTTTCTCTAATCATTCATTCAATTGTCTATATAATTAGAGCAACAGATAAAATGGGGCTTACGTTCCACTGGTAACCTCATACAGTCGAATGGATTCATCATCACTAGCAGTTACTAGATAACTGGATGCCCTGTGAAAGTCCAAGGAACTAATTCTACCATTCTGAAAAACATATGCACACAAAATTAAAGAAAAGAATACAATGAAAAACAAATTTGAGGTTGCCAAATCCCAAAACATTAGAAACACTGCCCTAATCTAAAATAAGAACAGAAAACGTAATGGTAGAATTGCTTACATAGTCTTTGAAGGCCATTCCTACTTCCATACTCTGAAGAATTTCTTCACTGAGCTCCAAAGACACCTTCTCTTCTCTCTCAGTTTGTGTCCCTACGAACACTTAAAAGCGTAAGAAAATCAAGGGAAAGGAAAATAGAGCAGAGCAAAAAGATAACATAAAAATCAGTAACAACTTTGAAATACCTCCCATCGTTTCCCTAAATTTTGCCTTAGTCGTCAGAAAAGTCAGGAAGATTGAGGGGATTAAGATTGTGACCGTGCCCGTTCAAAAATTCGAAGAAACCTTACTCCTGCACCTACACAATGTTTGTATTGCGTATGAAATAATAGGAAGAACAGAAAACAACGCAGAAAGATATAAGACTGTGAGCAAGGTAGGCTAGAACGTAGAAAATCGAACAACTTTACGTTCCCACACACTTGAAACCTAGTTAATTCATAAGTAGAATCGTTTTCTAGTAGGTTTGTGAAAACTGGAGCAAACTCGCTCAACCTTATGTAAACTCACGAGTTTATAACACAGCGAGCTAAGATAAAAACTAGAAAAAGGTAATAAACGACAGTGGATTTGTTTGCTTCTAGACGAATTCTTATGCAGAACAAACCTGGGTAACAATTCCGTGGTTCACTGTTTCTCTCTTGCAAGTTTCTATCCGTTTTGGGTGTTGCTGTTGCCTTTTCTAATTGCACAAACACATCTGTGTTTATTCATTTTCAGTTCGTTTTCCAATCCACTCTCTCATATATATATAATTTTGGTATAATTACTGATTTAGTCCCCTAATTTTTTGGTTTGTTCAATTTAGTCTCCAAAGTATTTTAAAATGTACTCTTATTATTGATTTGTTCAATTTAGTCCCCCAATTATTTAAAAATGTTCAATTTTGTCCTCTCCGTTAAGTTGGAATGAACACTGTCCGTACAGGACACGTGTCAAACCCTGAAATTTTTAATTTTTTTTCTAAAAATTTATAAATTACCACATGTTAGGTTATCATTATGCCACGTGACAGTTTACCATCTTGACACATGTCAATAGTAGTTGTTTTCAATTTAGTCTCCTACTTAAATTTTTAATTTAATTTAGTACTCCTATTTTTTAAAACAACTCAATGTTGGCCTCTCAAATTTGAGACCAAATTATTAAATAAGCTTAATTACAATTTATATATACATATTACAATATTTTTTTGAATATATATATCAAATCACCCCACCTAAACACTCAAATTAGTCTATTTTTTACATTTTTACCTTTGTACTTTTTTACACTTGAAATTTTTTACACTTGTAAAAAATAAAATAATTTGAATATTTAGGTATAATGATTTGATGTATAAATTCAAAAAACTTATTTTAACATGTATATATAAGTTTTATAATTAAGTTTATTTACTAATTTGGTCTCAAATTGGGAGGACAAAATTAGACTGATTTAAGAAATATGGATACTAAATTGAACCAAAAATTTAAATAGGAAACTAAATTGAAAATAACTATTACCACTGTCACGTGTCATGCTGTCACGTAACATGACAACCTGACACGTGGCAGCTTATAAATATCTAGAAATATAAAATTGGAGATGACCAAATTGAATCCTTTCCAATAATTGGGGGACTAACTTGAACCAACCAATAATAAAGGGACCAAATTGAACTAAACCAAAAAATTAGGACACTAAATCATTAATTATACCTATAATTTTTGTATAAACTTGCATTTTGTTTTGTCATTAATCATAAAAAATTCCTTCAAGATCTTTTTTTTTTTTTTCATCGTACCTGTATACTTTATGTTTTTTCTTCGAAGCTAATTTTCCATCAATATACCCAATTTCAATAGTTTACTATTAGAGGTACTAACTCAATGGGATGCTACGAAGCTTGGGAAGAATAACACATATGATACATAGATGTGTTATGTGTTATATAGATGTGTTAAGAGTTGAATCTCTTGATTGTTTCAAATCATAAACTAATCTTATGAGAATATTAAAGAAAAAAAATTCAATCACTAGAAAAACATGTGATTAAAAATAAGTAAAGAACTATGAATTTATTTAAAAAAAATAAGATGTATATAATAGAATTGAAGTATTATACCATATAAAATTGAGATAGAATACACATGAACGAAATAATGAAAAGTAAACTACATACTTATGAATAAAATTGAAATAGATGAAGAATGATGGAATAACCTCTAAAAGGGTTAAATAAGTAATAGCAAAATTGTTCTGTGAGGTCTATCACTTGCAAGGCGTCTCAATAACAGTTAATGTTAGAGAAGTGTTTTTCAATTTCACAAACAGTTTTTTATCTCAGTTTGTTTTTCTGTCAGTTTTTTATTTGCGGACAGTTATGTTGTGTGGGAAGTGTGTGCAGTTATGTTTCTTTTGTAGCCTTTAACATTGTAATGTTTTCTGTAATATGTTGAATGAGAAATACCTTTGACTTTCACAGAAAAATTACTAACAATTGGTATCATAGAACAATCTGAAAGAATGGAAGGAGATTCAAGTTTCTCAGCAATAGCACCACCAGTTTTCAGTGGCGAAAATTATCAAATGTGGGCAGCACAAATGGAACCCTACCTAGAGGCTCTAGATCTATGGGGAGGCAATTGAAGAGGACTATGAAATTCCTGCACTACCTGGCAATCCAACAATGGCTCAAATCAAGAGTCACAAGGACAAAAAAACCAGTAAAGCTAAGCCAAAGGCATGTCTCTTTGCTGCAGTTTCACCAACAATTTTCACTCGAATCATGTCTCTAAATTCATCCAAAGCCATATGGGATTATCTCAAAGAAGAATATAATCATGTAAATATAAATATATAGGTATGATAATAGCAAAGCTAGCTGTTGTAAACGCTTAGTATTATAGGTTCTTTGGCAGCATTTGTTGTAACTAACTTACTGAAGTCAGTTATGCTGAGCTGCCACTTAGTTAGACCTATAGTCCGGTCAGCAAAGTAAGCTACTACGTTTGTATAAACACTAAATATGTACTTCAAAAGGTAGTGCAAGAAACCATTTTGCAGTTTATAAAAATCCTATTCTCTTCTCTTTCTCAGTTCTGTATTATTGTCTTCTAGGTACTGTTCTCTTTTCGTATTTTCTGATAATGATGTTTTAAATATTTTTATTGATTTATTTTCTCTCAATTTCTTCATACCCTTTTATGACTTCTTTTTTTAATTCAATGACAGGGTCCATTTCCACTTGTTGAAGAGGAGGTGAAATCTAAATGCTCAAGGGTGAATCTTGATGAGATCTCAAATACATACGTTAGATGTGTACATGTTGGTACTTACAATTCACTTATTTTTCTTCAGCCATCACGTGTCCCAAATTTTAATTGGGTTTATTTGTTTCCCTATTGGCAGTAAATGTGAGTTTTTTTACTTTATACTTTATTCTTATCTATTTATTTATATGATAATTATTTTCATACTGATATAGAATCGAGTTAACATCAGGATGCATTTGTTTCTTTATTAGGATTCATTTAAGTTTTAGTTACTTAACAGTATCTTTATTGAAGTGGCATAGGCATGAACTTCTTGAAAATTCTGGCATTCTGTACCAACCCTGTAAGTTTAAAACTATTGTTAAAAGTCTGTTTAAATTATACACACCTTAGTTCACTTGAAACCTTTTTACTTAACAAACTAAGATGCATTTAGAGTATCTGGAGTCTGGACAAAAGGAAGGCTCATAAAAAGTCTGTAGTATACTCTACATATTAAATACTACAATGCTGCGGCTTGCACAGAATATATATCATGTATGACCTTGAATATTGTTAACTGGACCGTTGAGCCTATTTGCTCTTTTTTTTTAAGGTTCGGCAGATTTGGAAAAATCACATCATCAAAGTGTATCTGAGTTACGCTGGCTTAGCTCAATGTATGTGCTTCTTTCGATAACATTGTAGATTACTTATTTTGGTAATTGTTGATTCATGTGTGCATCATCTTGTACTTCTAGAGTTGTAGATATGGATATTTATCTACTATTAGTCTATTATGGTATACGGTGGTTATCTATATTAGCAATTATGATGAGCTAATGTCTTATAAATTGCCCATTGTTTTGCATAGCAAACACAACCTTGAATTCTATCCAGCCTGGGCAGTGTGCTTGACAATCATATCTATATTAGTACCATGTTAGACATAATCAGTTTGTAATTTTTTTTTTCTATTTGAGGTGGTTTAGAGGATAGCTGACACAAAAGCATGTTTATCATGAGTGTAATCCTATTGTTGACATCTGACCATCTGTAATTTCATGAGATTCTACTGAAGGCATACAGAACATTTTGTAATCGTTCCTCTTTTTTATCTAATTAGAATGGCTGCCAGACTCATGTTTGTAATATTTCATCAATCTTTTAATGTTAATGATCTGTGTAAAGTTTGTCAGATGGAACTCATATTCATCTTGATCTTCATTCTCTTAGGTATTAATAAGGTTGATACAATCTCTATTGTGCCTTTATGTTTCCTGGTGTTGTACTTTTAAAATTGACCTCCCTACATCCATTTTCTCAAGTCCAAACCATGGGCTTTTGCATTGATTATTAGTAGCCTTGATAACTCTATTGCTATCCCTTATTGGAAAAGTACAAAGAGTGCACACAAAATCAACTTACAACAGCATTCTTCTGTCAGGGAGAAACACCTATTCCAAATTTATGTCACGCCTTATTTTTGAATAATAGTGACATAACACACCATTGCAGACTTGTACTTGATTGTGAGAATTGTTTGCAACCAACCAGAAGAGAGTTCATGGCAATCAATTTGGGGCAGGGGAATGTGTTTGTCCTGCTATACTACTCTCACAAAGAATGATTTTTACGTGAATCACAAATTTGCAACCAAGCTTACTGGGGAACAACGCATTACACTGATTGTGATTACAGTGTATCATGCTTTTCTCTTACTGCATGAATAACACTTTCTCTAAAACAGAACCAAGCATGAATACGGGAGCAACATAGAAATAGGCAGAAAAGACATTTTCCCTTACTGCACTGAAACATTGAACCAGGCAGAGAAACCCCTTGCCATAAACAAACTCTGCACTTTGTATACCATAAATTGTATACCAAATCACCAAATCTTACCCAGATAACAAAATAAAACCCAAACCCCAAATTATAGATACAAAACGAAAAGTAACAAAATCAATTTAAAAAAATTAACCAAAACAGGAGGAAAACCCTAAATTGCATACCTCAGAGTGTGAAACATACTAACCTTTATTTACTATTCAAGAACTTCATTGAGAGGAAGATGAACAGAAGTGAGACGGTGATGTTGAGAGGGAGGAGACGCACAAAAGTGAGGCGGTATGGTGGTGCAAGGAGGGAGGCGCACAGAAGTGAGGCGGTGCGGTGGTGTTGAGAGGTGGTGCGGTGTGTTGAACTGTGGAGAAGATTCAGCCAAGTTCGTTTAAAATACCAAAATATTGTAGTGTGTATTGAGAGGGACACACGGAATGTGAAAATGATGATAGGAACACGGTTTTTTTTGGCTTTTTGAGAATGTTTTTATTTTTTAAAAAGAAAAGATATTACTTGTCTTGTTATCACTCGAATACCCGCATAATAAATATTTGGAGATGATTTTTAATCCACGCTTAACTCTTTGTTAAAAGGTTTAAATAGAAATTTGGTTTTAATTTTAGTCAATTTTTTTAATTTGATCCTAGTTTAGTATTTGTTTTTAACGTGGTCTTAAATTTAGTTCAATCAAATTTATTTTCTTAACACCATCAGAATCATTAACAAAACAGTGTATATAGTGGATTGTTCCTGTAACGTGATGTATTGTTCACTAATGTGACATTTTTGGGTTTAGGGTTTGATTTGGATTTGGGGATTTGCTTCCATTGAAGATCTAAGGAGGTTGTCCATTGTGTGCAATACGCACTCACTTCCATCAAAGAGAACGTTGATGTTCGACTTTTGTTTTCCGACAAGCTCTCGAGTGTTGGTTTTCGATATGTGTGTTCCTTGTGTTTTCTGGTTCGTGAACTCTGAATTACATCGCCCTTCGTTTTGTAGCTGACTTTGTGATGAGTTGTGGCACGAGATGGTCTCACAATGGTTGAAGATGCAGGAGGCGGAAGTTTCACGATGTGGTGGTGGGTTGAATTAGTCTCTACGCATTGCAATGAAGGTTGACGCGATTTAGGGTTTTGCTTTTGGGTGCCCGTTATTCGATCTGTTTCAAGCGAGTGCGTGGTGAACGTGGTCGCTATTGTCTTGCGTTGAGTGATAGAACTTGGACTAAAAATATAAGGGTCAAATTAGATTTATTATATATAATTTATTATATATAATTCATTTTTAGAAGAAAAAAATGGGGGAGCCGTGGCTCCCCCTGGTCATCACCTAGTTCCGCCATTGCTTGCGTTGATGACGAAGATTGTCGTTTAGTTGTAAGTGGTGTCTTAATGGGATCTCCGATGAAGCTCCAACTAACGCCAACGAGTTGTGGCGTAGAGGAGACATGGGTGCATCAATGGTGCAAGTGCAAAAACTACCTAGGATTTCTAGTTTGTGGGAGAAAGGATGAAAGGTTGAAGATGATGGATGATGTGGCAGCATGTCAATGAAAACTGCACCACGTCACAATTGTTCTGTTAACGAGTTTGACGGCGTTAAGAAAAAGGATTCGATTGAATAAAATTTAGGATCACATTGAAAACAAATCCTAAACTAAGACTAAATTGAGAAAAGTGGACCAAAACTAGGACCAAATAACTATTTAAGCCTTGTAAATATTTAAAAAAAAAGTTATTTTATTAGTTTTTAAATGGGATCCAAATTAAATTGCTAAAAAAAAACAAATAATATTTAAGCATGCAACTGAGTAAAAGTTAATGACCAACTGTATAAAAGTTAAAACATAAATTTAAATTAATAGTATATAAAACATACATTCAAATGTAAGACATTTTACATACAAATAAAGTCATCAATAAATGACACAGTGACACTACTAGTAAAATTGGAATAAAATATTAAAAAGAAAAGACTTAAATAATGAATTGGTCCTAATTTTCATTCGATTTTTTCAATTTGGTCATACTTTTAATTTTTTTTCTCAATTTAATCCTAATATTCGTCAATTTTATTCAATTTGGTCATTTTCACACTGTTAGAATAGTTAACGGATTGTGAACGTCACTACTATGTCTCTCTTCATATACTTGCTATCATGTTCATGGCGTTTTTGGTTTAAAAACTTAGTTTTCATGTAGATAAGTGTTGCGTTTTGAATTAGTTAAAAGTTCTAAAAAATTGTTTTAAAAATAAAAAACATGAATGTAGACCCAAAATCCAGATACTGATTTAATAATATAAATGTTCATGTAGATAAATTTAATAGTAATATTGATTGAGTTATTTCATTTTCATTTTCATAAATTTAATGAGATAAGTTTCAGAAGTGAATTACACAATACAAGTGTCTATTGACGAACACTGGCTCCAATTCTATGTTGATAGATTTAATAATTATAATTGACTAAATTATTTAAAATTGAATACTACAATGTTGGCTCAGATTTTGATACTGACCAAGATAAATGATTTAAAAGATAAAGACAAAATGGACTTTAGGAAAAAGATAAAGACTGAAATGTATTTAAATTTAAATTAACATACGATTGAGAAAAACACTAATCATATTCATTAATAAGAAAACTTTGCAATTTATATACACAGAAATTATAGTCGTCATAATATACAACATTAAAAAGAATATACAATTCATTATCTAATAACATAACTAGATAACTATTGATTTTTATGCGGGATTTTTCAAAATTTGATATTGAATAATATGAAAAAAAAGGGTAAGAAACTATTATAGTAAATAGTTAATTTGATAGTTATTATCACAAGTAAATTTGTAGCTATATGAAGAATTTAGATAGTTATATCTTTAAATGATTTGTATAATTTTATTCAAAAAAAAAATATGTGAGAAGCTTTGTAATTCTATTTACAAAAATTGTATAAAACGATTTACAATTTGTTTTAAAAAAATTGTAGAAAAATTTGTATTTTTATTGAAAAGTTACATGTGAGTCATAATAATTTTATTGAATATTTGTAAATGTAAGTTATATGATGTTAAACTAAATTTATTGTGTATTTATTTGAATTTTATGTTTACAACACCCAATTCAACTGCCACGATGTTTAAGGGTGTGTTTCTGTTAAAAAGATTTATTTATTATGTGGTATGATTAAAAATAACATTTTATTTAAGAATTTAATAATAATACATTTATATTGGTATAAAATAAAAAATTTCAATTGATATTATTTTTAAAATAATTACTATAAAATCAATAAATACTAAAAAAATTGTTAAATATTGATCAATTTTATTATCAAAAGATAGGTTTAGAGACCAATTTAGAAACCAATCTAATAAGTATAGATTAAGTTTGAGACAAATTCTTTTATAGCTAAAATCTAGATAATTAATGTTAGTAACCAATTTAGAGACCAATTCATAATAAAAACTATTTTAGTTACCGATTTAAAAACCAATTATAATTTTTTTAAACTATTTTAGTTATAAATAATTTACATTATAAATTGGTATCTAAATTGGTTATTATAGTGACTAATTATTTTTTTACTAAAATTAATTATTAATCAAAGATTTTCTTAGAATAATATTTCGATGCATTATATTATACATATGACATGATGATATTTTCTAAATAGAATAGAAGTTTCTTCTATGAGGCCTTTTAGTGTCATTGGAATTTTTCAATATATAATATTTTTGAATTAAAATAAAAGTAAAAAATATATTTTTATCGAGGTAAAAAAGTTTAGTGAAATTTATTGAAGGAATAGTTTCATACTTTTTAATTTATTCTCAATAATATTTAATGTAAATAATGCTAAACTTTAAACATAAGTATGTTTTTAAAGCAAATATTAAATGTTAATAAAATAATCAATTTTGGCTTATTTTAGAGACACGTGATTTTTTTAAATAGTCAAATACATGAATACATAGATTTAGTCGTAAGTTCGTTACCAATAAAGGCTCTTTACCTCTCAAGTAATAATAAAAATTATGTTCAATTATAAATTATAATGTTGTCAACAATTTGCATACAAATTAGTCAAAACTTTCATTATCAATTGATAACACCGGTTTCTTCTTTATTATTTGTAAATGTTTTTTGACCAAGTAAAATAAATGAGAAGATTTTCAACATTTTATTTTAGAATAATTATTTAATTATAATAAAAGAAATGTTTTTTATTTTGTTTTTTTATATATGTATTTTTAATTTCTTTAAAATTAAAATGATCTTTTTATCTTTGGTATTATATAATATTTATTAACACACTACAACAAAATCAATTTTTACCAGAGGTTATTTATGGCATTTCCGGAGGTTTTAACCCCCGTTAAAGGAGTTTCTGACGGTTTGTTTTTCCCCTAGAAAAATCAGCGTCGTTAACAGATTACTGGCGTTTTTGACTAACTCCTGATAAAGCAGCACTTACTGGCGGTTTTGAAACCCCTGGTATTTACTGGCAGTTTTGAAACCCGTGGTATTTACCGGCAGTTTTGAAACCCCTGATATTTACCGGCAATTTTGAAACCCCTGGTATTTACCAGCAGTTTTGAAACCCCTGGTATTTACCGGCGGTTTCAAACCCCTGGTAATTACCAGCAGTTTCGAAGCCCTTGGTAATTACCGGCAGTTTTAAAACCCCTGGTAATTACCAACAGTTCTAAACCACTAGTATTTACTGCGATTTTGTAACCGTAGTGCATGTTCCTTATATGTAGTTTTAAATCCTTTATACTATATAATAATACTGAAAGTCCATTTTTACCCCTACAATGCAATTCTTTATTTATTGATGTTTTTACTTTTCAAATTCTCTTAATTTTATTTATTATACTTTTTGAATGCATATAATTCGTAAAACATATGATAAGAAAAAAATTCTAACATTTAGATATTTGTTTATAACTAGATATAGCATTCATAAAACCAAGGACCGTAGTCTATGAGTTCAAAGTAAATAATAAAGTTTAAATGTTCAAACTAGTGAACTATTACAATATCTTTGTTATATTTGTTATAAAGTCAAATAAAATGAAAGTCTAATAAAATTCTTCAACTATCAATCTTGATCTGAGTCATTTGTTTCTCCATTGGGAACACTACCCTTATTAGATACCTAATATTCAAAATAATAATAATTAGTAACATTCTTCACAGTATAAAATATATATTAATATACTTAAAATTTAAATATTACCAATGATGAATGAAACAAAGGAAAGTCATGCAGCAATTCTCCTTGATATTTTGCACAAAGAAAGTCATCATTGCCTTCATTTCGTTGACTTGTGATGTTAATGAAGAAACCTATTTGAGAACATAACTAATCAAATTAATCAAACTGTCTGCATTTTACAACATGCCTAACAACAATACAAACTTAAATCAAACTCAAAATCAACAATGAAACATATTACAACATGCCTAACTAACCACTTTTCGCATTCACAATGTGATACATACACCCAAATGAGGATAATGATGTCTTAATAATGATAGCAATAACAACAATGACAATAATAGAAATTTAAGGTAAAGTTTATCTACAGTCAAATGTAGTGTCCTAACTATCACTAAAAAAATTTTATATATTAGCTACGAAAAATTTCATAGTTGATCCGTAGCTAATCCGTAGCTAAACCATTTTGCGACAGATTAACTATAAAATTGTTAGGAAATTTTCCGTAGCTAAATACAGGTAGCTAATTAGAGGGATAAAATCCGTAGCTAATCTGTAGCTAATTCATAACTAATCCTTCTCTATTTCCTCTCTAATTGAAGTAAAAAAAGTTTTACAATTTCTAGCTAATTCGTAGCTAATTCATAGCTAATCCCTCTCTATTTCATCTTTAATTGAAGTGAAAAAATTTTAAAATTTCTAGCTAATTCATAGCTAATCCCTCTCTATTCCATCCTTAATTGAAGTGAAAAAGTTTTAAAATTTCTAGCTAATCCGTAGCAAATCTGTCGCAATTTTGTTGTCGCTAATCCGTAACTAATCTGTCGCAATTCTATTGTCGCTAATCCGTAGCTAATTTGTCGCAATTTTGTTGTCGATAATCTGTAGCTAATCTGTCGCAATTCTGTTGTCGCTAATCTGTAGTTAATATGTCACAATTTTGTTCTCGCTAATCTGTAGCTAATCTGTCGCGATTTTTTCCTCGCTAATCCGTAGCTAATCTGTAACTAATTTGTTGCAATTTGTTTCTCACTAATCCGTAGCTAATTTCTCGCAATTCTTTTATCACTAATTTGTATCACAATTGATTAGTTAATTTATTACAATTCTATTAATCTCCTACAAATATTATTTTGTTAATTGCAATTACTTAATTGTTATTCACTCTCTATTATGAGTCATGTCCATAAACCTATGTCCATAATAAAAAAAGAAGACAAAGAAAATAAATTATCACAAAAAATGTCTAAATACCTCCAATATTTGCAATACCTATTTAAAAAGGATAGATAATCAATCCTACAATGATCAAAGTATATCCATCCAACAGTACAAAACAACATAAAAGTTTCCACCAATGTATAATAGTTTTAGGACACAAAAGCATTGGAGGGTATCAACAAAAAGTAATGCATCAACACAATTAAAACACAAACAAAGTTTTGGATTCTTTAAGACATGTCTTCATTCTTGTTTCTTCAAAGCAGACAATAATTCTCTCTTAAAAGATTGCATTTGCTCTTGCATGTATTGTTGCATAGTTGCTTGCATTTCTGCTTGTGCCTTCATTTGTGCTGCATTAATGCTTGCATATCAGTTTGTGCTTGCAACTGTGTTTTCACTTGCTCTTGCAAATTAGATATTTGTGTAGTCTGTGTAGTGATTTCTTCAGTTGTTGGATTTAGATTTTGGGAAGAGGGACCTTCAACTGTTGAGGATGAAACATGTGGGCCAATGCCAAGATCCAAATTGTGACCAATTCCATATATTCTACCTTTGCTATTTTCACCACCTGTTTTTATCCAAACACCAGAGTCAACTATAGGATGCTTTGATGTGTCTTCCCCATATTTTTCAGTCATAGCATTTTCATATGATTCCTACATCAAATCAATATGTTAGCAATATTATATAAATAAGTAGTTTAACATTTATAAAATAAACACATTCTTACAATGAAGCTTTTTGCTTTGTTGGACACATATTGACCATCTTTTCGTTTGTGAACTTTGTTGTATAATTCACCATAATAAATTGGGCGTTTGTATTCTTCTTCCTGTAAAAAAAATGCAATTTATGTATAAAAACTTATTACTTTCCTTAATGACAGTAAAATGACATATTCATCTTACTTTCTGCCATGTTAGTAATACAATATAACTTCATCTCTCTGTATCAGATCTCTTTTTAGTAAGTTATCAGCTAACCAATTCCAAAATATTTGTTTCTTTATATCAAGTGACCAACTCATTTCTATCTGACAGACAATTGCTATATGATATTGCATTTTGAATGTGACTAATTATAATGCGTTATATTTGACTTATAAATTCAAATGTGAAAAGTAAGAATACCATTTTTTTCAAGTGTTGTCCAAAGCTTCGTGATCCTGCTGTGTGAATCATAGCATCAGGCTTGGCAACCCTATTGCTCTTACCTGCAGTAGACTTTTTTTTCCATTCTTCTGTTGCCCATATGTCTACTAATCCATCCCACATCTCAGTCCTAATACCTCTTGGTCCAAAACCTTTTAAGTCTTGAATATTGTTTGAATTTGTCCTTTCTTTCGCCTTTTTCCTTGCCTTAGATAAAGAGTCAGAATATCGATCCATGCATATTAAATTCCAAACCTTTCTCGCCATACAACGATCATAAGTTGATGAAAAACGATACTTCTCCTACATCAATATAATGATTAATTTATAATACAATAATTGATACAAAAATATTTCATTACATTAACTAAATGATTACTAACCATAAACTCATTGAACATAATTTCTTTCATATCAGCAGAATATTTTTTCCAATTTGGTGTTGGATTAGGCATCCTCATGAGCAACTCAGATATAATATCTCGAGTCATTGAATCTGGAACAAACATTAATGCAAAATTAGAAATTTCTTCTAAAACATATGCTTCACAAATGGACCCTTCAACCTTTGCTTTATTTCGAACCTTTCTTTTCAAATATAACATGCATCTCTCAAATGGGTACATCCATCTATATTGCACAGGTCCTTCGACCTTAACTTCACGTGGGAGATGTATAACCAAATGTTCCATTAAATCAAAGAATGTTAGTGGGAAAATCTTTTCAAGCTTACAAATTGTTTTGATGATAGAAATCTTAGCGTGCTCCATGACAGAAGCATGCACTGCATTTGCACAAATCACTTTAAAAAACAAGCTGACCTCTATTAAAACACCCCATATAGGCTTTGGCAACATATCACGAAATGCTAAAGGAATAAGTCTTTGCATAAAAACATGACAATCATGACTTTTCCTCCCATACATTTTCCCCTCATCTACATTAATGCAACGTGAAATGTTAGACGCATAGCCATCTGGAAACTTTAGTTGTTTTATCCATTCACACACCATTTTTCTCTGGTCAGAATTCAAGACATAAGACATATGTTGCCTTTGGTTTTTTATACTTCTCATTCTCCAACACCAACTCTAACTTGGGACGTTTACATATCAACCTCAAATCTTGTCTTGCATTTGCAGTATCTTTTGTCTTGGCCTTTATGTCCATCACAGTGTTGAAGATGTTGTCAAAAACATTTTTTTCAACATGCATGACATCTAAATTGTGACGAACCATATTAGTAGACCAATAAGCCAATTCCCAAAATATGCTCTTCTTAACCCAATTGTGGGTTTTACCAAAGTCAGGTTGCTTTTGCTTGCTTGATTTCAAGCCAAACGTAACTTTTTGAAGTTGATTTACTTGATTTATTACATCTATGCCACTATATTCTTGTGGTGGTAAAGAGTTCTCAACTACTGACTTCTTAAAAGAGCATTGATCACGATGAAATGAATGAATGATAGGTAAAAATCGACGATGACAATCAAACCAACAAGGTTTACCACCACTCTTTAAAGTAAATGAATTAATATCCCCCATACAATAGGGACAAGCAAATTTTCCATGAGTACTCCATCCAGACAACATTCCATAAGCTAGAAAATCACTTATTGTCCACATTAATGCTGCTTTCATAATGAAATTTTGTTTTTTCCATGCATCAAAAGTATTAACCCCAATATCCCATAAGATCTTTAACTCATCAATTAGAAGTTGGAGATAAACATCTAAACTTTTACCAGGTGATCTGGGTCCAGGAATCATAAGAGTAAGAAATATGTATTCCCTTTTCATACACATGCTTGGAGGAAGATTATAAGGTGTTAAAAAAACCGGCCAACATGAGTATGAACTACTTGAATTAATAAATGGATTAAAACCATCCGTGTAAAGTCCAAGCCTGACATTTTGTGGATCCAAAGCAAACTTAGGATGAGTTGCATTAAATTTTTTCCAAGCCTCTGCATCAGCGGGATGTGTCATCATTAATTCATGTTGGCGTACTCCATCTGCATGTCATCGCATATATTTTGAAGTATTAACAGACATAAAGAGGCATTGAAGTCTTGGAATAATGGGGGAAATATCTTAACACTGAGTAAGGCACATCCTTATTTTTTGTTGTTGTCTTGGGTTTAAATCGTGGTTCTTTACACACCAAACAAACATTCTTGTCACTGTTTTCTTTGTAATATAGCATACAATGATTAGGACATGCATCTATTTTCTCATATCCTAATCCCAATTCACTCACCATTCTCTTTGATCTGTACAAATTTTCAGGCAATCTTTCTGACTCTGGAAGCATACTTTTGATTATAGCAATCATTTGATCATAACAACTAACACTCATGTTAAACTCTGACTTCAAGTTTAGGAGTTGTGTTACTGCTGACAATCTTGTATGTTTCTTACAACCATCCCATAAAGGTTCATCAGCACTCTTTAATAGGTTAAAAAACTTCTTAGCTGATGGATTTGGATCCTCTTCCACCTCTTGTACTTCTGGATTTGATCTAGCATGAAAAGCATTCATAACCATATCATGATATGAATTTGTACTTCCTTCAACACGGTCTTGGACAACAGACGCACCATCTGTCCACCTTTCTTCACCATGAAGGGTCCAATTTGTGTACCCATCCATAAATCCATGGTGATACAAGTGCTTTTCCACATTAAATGATATATCCCAATAA